>JAEEGK010010957.1_pt1 | contig 20827 bp, 14 predicted proteins | sample 8958771 | NCBI WGS metagenome assembly JAEEGK01 (sample SAMN16246547, study PRJNA631951) | gut metagenome | biome: gut microbiome; feature: rumen; material: SC-attached | host: Bos | place: Iran: Karaj | collected 2018-10
GCGGGTGTAGTAGTTGGTGTCGTATGCCTTCTCATCGTCCTGATATTTCTCGCCGAAATACATACCTCCGGTGAGCTCGCGGATACATATGAAATCGGCACCGCGAACCAGCTCGTCCTTTAGCGGAGAGTTGTGCACCAGACAGTCAAAAGTCTCTATGGGGCGGATATTGGCGTACAGACCCAGCTTCTTGCGCATTGCCAGCAGACCCTGCTCGGGGCGGACCTTGGCGGTGGGGTTGTTGTCAAAGCGGGGATCGCCCACTGCAGAGAACAGCACCGCGTCGGCCTCCATACAGGTCTGGAAAGTCTCTTCGGGGAACGGGTCGCCCACCTTGTCTATGGCGTCGGCGCCGCAGATGGCCTCCTTGAAAGAGACCTCGTGGCCAAAGCGATCGCACACCGCCTGCATAACTTCTACACCAACCCTGGAAATCTCGGGACCGATACCGTCGCCCGGAAGAACTGCTATTTTGAGTTTCATATCTATTCTTTTTCGCTTGTGATAATGTTCAACATTTTCATTGTGGCCTTGATGGCCGCCTCAACCTGATCTGCATCCAGACCGCGGGTGTGGATGGTGCGGCCGTCGTAGTCCCAGTCGATACGGGTCTGCACCAAGGCGTCGGTGCGGCCGCCCGGAGGGATGCTTACGGCGTAGTCGCTAAGCCAGGGGAAAGGCTTGTGCAGATGGTCGCGGAATATGTGGCGCACGGCCCGCACAAAGGCGTCGTACTGACCGTCTCCGCTCGCCTGCTCTTCATAGACCTTGCCCAGCACCTCCAGCTTGACGATGGCGGTGGGCTTGAGGCCGTAGGCGGTGCTGACCATATAGCTAAGCAGCTTGACATTCTCCTGAGAAAGATCGTGACCTATGACGTCGCTCACAATGAACGGAAGGTCGTCGGGAGTGACGGTCTCCTTTTTGTCACCCAGCTCTATGATACGGTCGGTGACGCGGCGCGTCTGCTCGGGACTCAGGTCCAGATGCATATTCTCAAGATTCTTGAGGATATTGGCCCGGCCGCTGTTCTTGCCCAGGGCATATTCGCGTCTGCGACCGAAACGCTCCGGCAGCAGGTCGTTGCAGTAGAGATTGTTTTTCTTGTCGCCGTCGGCGTGGACGCCCGCCACCTGGGTGAAGACATTGTCGCCCACGATAGGGCGGTTGGCTGGAATCGGTGTCAGCGAATAGCTGGAAACCAGACGGCTTAGCTCGTGCAGACGGCTCTCGTCCACGCCGGTTTCAATCCCAGCCATATCGGCAAGCACTGCCTGCACGCTGGCCAGAGGGGCGTTGCCGGCACGCTCTCCAAGACCGTTGACACAAGTGTGAACGCCCTTGCAGCCGGCCTTTACGGCCGCCAGAGTGTTGGCCACAGCCAGGTCATAGTCGTTGTGGGCGTGGAAATCAAAATGGATTCCGGGGAATCGGGCCACCATAGTGCCGATAAACTCGCCCACCTGAGCGGGACTTAGCACGCCCAGGGTGTCGGGCAGCATAAACCGCTTGATGCCGGAGTCTTTAAGGGCCTCGATAAGATTGAAGACATAGTCGGGAGAGTTCTTCATCCCGTTGCTCCAATCTTCAAGATAGAGATTTACCGTCAGGCCTTTGGACAGGGCATATTTGATGGTGTCGGCCACCTGGGCAATATGCTCTTCGGGGGTCTTGCCCAGCTGCTCGCGGCAGTGGCGCTCGCTCCCTTTGCACAGGAGGTTCATCACCTTTGCCCCGCAGCCGGCAATCCAGTCGGCAGAAACGTTGCCGTCGGCAAAGCCCAGCACCTCAACCCTCTCCAGCAGGCCGTTCTTGAGAGCCCACGCGCATATTTCGCCCACCGACTCCTTTTCGCCGGCGGAGACGCGCGCAGAGGCTATCTCTATGCGGTCTACCTTGGCGTCCATCAGCAGGCAGCGGGCAATCAGCAGCTTCTCGTGCGGCACAAAGTTGACACCGTTTGTCTGCTCCCCGTCGCGGAGAGTAGTGTCCATTATCTCTATCTTTCGCTTCTCCATTTATGCGTTCGCTTTTTCCCAGGCTTCTATCTTATTCTTGCTTTCCAGCAGGAAGTCGATATCGTCCAGGCCGTTCATAAGGCAGTATTTCTTGTAGCCGTTCAGGTCAAAGTGCTCGCTGGCTCCGGTGGCCAGGTTGGTGACGGTCTGCGCGGGCACATCCACCTTGACCTCGGTCTTGGGATTGGCCTTGATGCAGTCAAACAGCTCTGCAAGGAACTTCTCGCTGACAGTGACCGGAAGCACAAAGTTGTTGAGCTCGTTGTTGCGGTGGATATCGGCGAAGAAACTGGATATCACCACGCGGAAACCATAGCCCGCAATGGCCCAGGCGGCGTGCTCGCGGCTGCTGCCGCTGCCAAAGTTCTTGCCTGCCACCAATATGCAGCCGCTGTAGCGGGGGTCGTTGAGCACGAACTCCGGATTGGGCTGGCCGTCTTTCTTGTAGCGCCAGTCGCAGAACAGATTGTCTCCGAAAAACTTTTCGTCTCGGGTGGTCGCCTTCAGAAAGCGGGCGGGAATTATCTGGTCGGTGTCCACATTCTCCAGCGGAAGGGGCACGCAAGTGCTCTGAATTATATCGAATTTCTGTTTCATAGCGGCTTACATTAAGGTTCTGGGGTCGGTGATTCCTCCGGTCACTGCGGCTGCGGCTGCGGTCAGCGGACTTGCCAGCACGGTGCGGGCGCCGGGACCCTGACGGCCCTCAAAGTTGCGGTTGGAGGTGGATACCGACAATTTGCCGGCGGGAATCTTGTCGTCGTTCATAGCCAGGCAGGCACTGCAGCCGGGCTGGCGTATTTCGAAACCGGCGGCCTCCAGCACCTTGTCCAAACCCTCTTTCTCTATCTGCTCCTTTACCATCCAGCTGCCGGGTACCAGCCAGCAAACCACGCCGGGGGCCTTTTTGCGGCCGGCGGCGATGCTGGCAAACGCCCTGAAATCTTCTATGCGGCCGTTGGTGCAACTGCCGCAGAACACATAGTCGACCTTCTTGCCCAGCATCTTTTCGCCGGGCTCGAAGCCCATATAGTTCAGCGAGCGCAGGAATGACGCCTGGCCGCTGCCTGGAACGCTGTCCAGCGCGGGAATAGTGCTGCAGATGCCCATACCCATACCGGGATTGGTGCCGTAGGTCACCATAGGGGTGATGTCGGCTGCGTCATAAACCACTTCGCGGTCAAACACCGCGTCGTCGCCGCTGCGGAGGGTCTTCCAATAAGCCACCGCCTTGTCCCAGTCGGCACCCTTGGGGGCGTGTTCACGGCCCTTAAGGTAGGCGAATGTCTTTTCGTCGGGGGCGACAAAGCCGCCGCGGGCACCCATCTCTATCGAGAGGTTACAAAGTGTAAGGCGCCCCTCCATACTGAGGTCGCGCACAACACTGCCGGCATACTCCACAAAGTAGCCCGTAGCGCCGCTGGTGGACATTTTGCTCATAATATATAGGGCCACATCCTTTGCGGTGACCCCTCTATCCAGCTTACCCTCCACGCTGATGCGCATAGACTTGGGTTTTTGCTGCAGGATGCACTGCGAAGCCATCACCATTTCCACCTCGCTGGTTCCGATTCCAAAGGCAACCGCACCCACGGCACCGTGGGTGGAGGTGTGGCTGTCGCCGCAAACGATGGTCATACCGGGCAGCGAAAGGCCTCTCTCGGGCCCTACGACGTGGATAATGCCGTTTCGGCTATCCATCATTCCGTAGTGTGTCAAACCGAATTCGGCGGCGTTGGCGGCCAGGGTGTCCACCTGCTTTTTTGAAACCGGGTCCTCTATGGGTTTGTCCTGGTCGTGGGTGGGGGTATTGTGGTCCGGCATACATACGATCTGCGCGGGTCTGAGAGGCTTGATGCCGCGCTCCCGCATCCCGTCAAATGCCTGAGGTGTAGTCACTTCGTGGCAGTACAGCCGGTCTATGTAAAGTTGGGTGGGGCCGTCCTCTACAATCTGCACGACGTGCCGGTCCCAGATTTTGTCAAAAAGTGTATTCATAAAAAGCAGTCCGGAAATTATTCCGGACTGCAAAGGTTTAAAATTTTAAGCAATAAAACTAATTTTTACCGCCCGGCTTATCTCGTCACGGGACGGATCAGCATACCGGCGGCACGCGGGCCGTCTTCATAAACAGCAGTTTCGCCGTCCGGGCCGGATTCAAAGCGCAGGTATTTGGACAGATTTGTGGCAGACACACTTGGCGTCCCTTGATTGGAGAACACTGCCTCTCTTGTCCAGTACATGCCAAGTTCAGGCTGCTCCAGGGCCTCGCCCCACTTACAGCCTCCGGCCGGCAGGAAAAGAGACTTGCCATTTACAAGATACGTGATTTCCCAGCCACTGACGCCGCCTTTTGTTTTCCACTCCCACTTATGGGTTTCGGGGGTGTTTCGAGTGTCCAGCAGTTGCTGGACATCATAAGGATATGGCATCTCCCAATGCGCGCCAAATCTGACCCACTCGGGGCTCAGTTGTTGAGATGAGGGGTCGTGTTCACCCCACAGATTAGGGGTATAGGAATAGCCACCGTTTGAACGGTCAACTTTGGAATACTTGTCGCCGCCTGCGCAATTATAATTTTCCCAGGTATAAGTCGCTTTGGTTTCCAACTCTCCCCAGGCATAATAATCGCCAAGTTCTTCGGGCGAACTGGCACCCAAGTTGAGTTCGTGCCAATACACTTCAGTTCCAAGATAAATCGCGTGATCCGGGAGAGCAGTCTGGTTAACCGTTATCACAGCACTCCTTTCGCTGCCGTCACGGGTTGCGATGCGGACGTGCCCGGTCCTGGGCGCATTCTCGGTATTTGCGGCAACCTGGAAATAAATGGAATATTCCCCGGTAGTCGTGTTATAATATGAGTCATAACTCTCGCTGATCCAATCTTTTGCGTCATCTGAAGGGAGTAAGACTAAATCCGGATTGGGAGCGTCCAATTGGACAATGGCCGTAAAGTAACTACCAACATTCGCACTCCAGTTTGAGAACCTGGCTTCGATCTGACGGTTTTCGATTTTGGTGTCATCCTGCGAATTCCAGATGTAGTTGATGACGATATTCTCCGGAGCCACCTCCTCGGGCGCCTGGGACACGGTTATCTGCTTCTCTATGCCGCCCGCCTTAATTGTAATCTTGGCCGAGCGGGTCTCGCCGGTCTCGTTGGGTTCCAGTGTCACGGTGACCGCCGCGGCATTTTCACTCGCACTTCCTGACGAAGGAGTCACTTTGCACCAGGTTTCGGAACTTGTCAAAGACCAATCGTTGTTTGCCACGAATGTAAAAGTGGCTGTGTTTTCACCGGCCGGCACCAGGATGGTGGGGGTATTGATTTCGATGGATGGGTCGGGATCGGGCACCTGCTTTTTGCAGGCCGACACCAGGCTCAGGGCAAATACTGCCGCCAGAGCGATGGAAAGGATTCTTTTCATACGTCGTTGGGTTGGTGTTGATGTTTGGTAAAGTTATAATGTATTTATTTATTGCGCAATAGCGCTGCTTAACAATCCTTTGTTGAGTCGCCGGTTTTTACTATATTTGTTTAATTCAACTTACAATAAGAAGTATATGACCCTATTATTTACCATTAATTACAAAACCGCCTGGGGCGAGAGTCTGGTGCTGTGCACGGCAAAGAAAAACCACGCGATGGAATATGCCGGCGGCGGCCTCTGGCAGGTGACACTTAAAGGCAATCAGATAAAGAATGGCGACTGCTACACATATATACTGATGCGTGACGGCAAGCCGGCCCGCTACGAGTGGCGCACCCATCGGTTGAATCTGCCCGAAAAAGCCACATACGTGACCCTGCGCGACCGCTGGATTGACCGGCCCCAGGACAGCGCTTTCTGGAGCGCCGCTTTCAAGGATATCATCTTCCTGCGCAATCCTGCAAAAGCCACCAAGGCAAAGGGCAGCCTGGTGCTGAAGACCGCTGCGGCCGATATCCGCCCGGGCCAGAGGCTGGCCATTACCGGCAGCATCAAGGCGCTGGGCGAGTGGCAAAAGGCGGTGCCGATGGACGAGAGCGATTTCCCCTGGTGGAAGATTGCAATAGATGCCGAAGGGGCATTCGAATATAAATATGTACTTACCGATGCCAAAAGCGGCGAAATTGTGCTTTGGGAAACCGGTCCCAACCGCCGCGCCGCCACCCCTCTGGGCAAGGAGGCGCTGGTGCGGGAAGATGCCCGCCCGCAGTTTGCCGCAGCGCCCTACCGCGGCGCTGGAACGGCGATTCCCGTGTTCTCTATCCGCACCGAAGAGAGTTTTGGCGTGGGCGAATTCCACGACATAAAGAAGATGGTGGACTGGGCGGTGGCCACCGGGCAGAATTTCATTCAGCTGCTGCCGGTGAACGACACCTCTATGACCGGCACCTGGCAGGACTCTTATCCTTACAATGCAGTCAGTTCGTTTGCGCTGCATCCGCAGTTCATACATCTGCCCGACGCCGGGGTAAAGCAAACCAAAGCCGTCAAAGACCTGCAGGCCAAGCTTAACGCCTTGGAAAAGGTAGATTACGAGAAGGTTAACGGAGAGAAGATGCGCCTGCTGAAAAAGGTCTTCGACGCCAAGGCGCCCACTCTGGCAGACGACAAAGACTACCAGGCTTTCCTGAAGCAGAACGACTTCTGGCTGCTCCCCTACGCCGTATTCTGCTGCCTGAGAGATGAAAACAAGACGGTGGACTGGCGCAAATGGGGCAAAAACGCAAAGTACACCCGCAAGAAGGCCGATGCCTACGCCGCCGCCCATCCTGGCGAAGTAGCATTCTGGTGCTGGCTGCAATATCTTCTGGATGCCCAGCTGAAGGATGCCGTGGCCTATGCCCACAGCCACCGGGTGGCCATCAAGGGCGACCTTCCGATAGGCGTGAGTCCCGTGAGCGCCGACGCCTGGACCAATCCCGACCTGTTCAACCTGGATATGCAGGCGGGCGCACCGCCGGATGCCTTCAGCGCCGACGGCCAAAACTGGGGCTTTCCCACCTACAACTGGGATAAAATGGCCCAGGACGGCTTTGCCTGGTGGCGGGCCCGTCTGGAAAAGATGAGCGAATACTTTGACGCTTACCGAATTGACCACATTCTGGGATTCTTCCGCATCTGGGAAATCCCCGCCAAGTATAAGAGCGGCCTTATGGGGCACTTTGCCCCCGCCCTGCCCTACAGCGCAGAAGAGCTGAAACAGAAGGGTTTTGATGTATCCACCGGCGCCTATGTGACTCCCGGCGAAAGCGAGACCGACGTGCTGTTTGTAGAGGATCCCCGCAAGAAAAACTTCTGGCATCCACGCATCAGTGCCCAGTTCACCGCCTCCTACGACAAGTTGGAGCCCTGGCAGAAAGACAGCTTCAACGCTCTCTACAACGACTTTTTCTACCATCGCCACGAAGAGTTCTGGCGCGAGAGCGCTATGAAAAAACTCCCCAGCCTGATCCGCTCTACCGCTATGCTCAGTTGCGGCGAAGATCTGGGTATGATACCCGGCTGCGTCGCCTCCGTGATGGAAGAGCTCAATATCCTGAGCCTGGAAATCCAGCGTATGCCCAAGGACCCGAAAGAGGATTTTGCCGACCCTGCCCGCTACCCTTACTATTGCGTCTGCGCCACCGGCACTCACGACACATCTCCCCTGAGGGCCTGGTGGGAAGAGGACCGCGCCCTCACGCAGAAATATTTCAACACAATGATGCACTGCGAGGGCGACGCCCCCTATTTCTGCGAGAGCTGGGCGGCCGAGATGATTATCCGCGCCCACCTGTGCTCCCCCGCAATGCTGGCTATACTGCCGCTCCAGGACTGGTTGGCCACCGACGCCGAAATGCGTTACCAGGGCGACCCCGCAGACGAGCGCATCAACATCCCCGCCAACCCTCGTCACTACTGGCGCTGGCGTATGCACAAGACTGTGGAACAGTTAGTTGCAGACAAAACCCTCTGTGACCGCATTAAAACGATGATTTTTGATGCGGCCCGCGGTGTTTAAGCCTCATTATTTGGATATTACAAATATTTGATTTAGCTTTGTTAGCTTTTTTCGCCATAAAATGAAAAATCGTAACTTAAGCAATAAGCAACTTTTCAATTTGAACTTCGGCTATTTCGGGGTTCAGATTGCATATGCACTGCAAAGCGCCAACATTTCGCGCATATTCGCCACCCTGGGCGCAGACCCGCATCAGCTGAGTTTCTTCTGGATTCTCCCGCCGCTGATGGGTATGATAGTCCAGCCGCTGATTGGCAAGTGGAGCGACCGCACCTGGTGCCGTATGGGCCGCCGTAAACCTTATCTGCTGGTGGGCGCCATCATAGCCGTGCTGGTTATGGCTTTCCTGCCCAACGCCGGCAGCCTACACTTCTCCACCAGGGTCTTCCTGGGCCTGAATATGGCTATGTGGTTCGGCCTGTTCTCCCTTATCTTCCTGGACACCAGCATCAATGTGGCAATGCAGCCCTTCAAGATGATGGTGGGCGACCTGGTCAACGAGCAGCAAAAGGCCAAGGCCTATTCCATCCAGAGTTTCTTGTGCAACGCCGGCAGCCTGGTGGGCTATCTGCTCCCCATATTCCTGACCTGGATAGGCCTCGCCAACCAGGCACCGGAAGGTGTCGTGCCGCCCAGCGTAGTGATTTCGTTCTATGCCGGCGCCGTGATACTGATTCTGTGCGTGCTTTATACCTTCCTGAACGTGAAGGAGATGCCGCCGGCAGAGTATGCCGAATTCCACGGCATAGACACCGAGAAGACCGCCGGCAAGAAAGAGGGCCTGATTGCACTGCTGTTCAAGGCTCCCAAGGTATTCTGGACGGTGGGTCTGGTGCAGTTCTTCTGCTGGGCCGCCTTCCTGTATATGTGGACCTACACCAACGGCACCCTGGCTTTTAACTGCTGGGGCGGCGCCACCGACACCGCATCGGCCGCCTACCAGGCCGCCGGCAACTGGGTCGGCGTGGTGTTCGCCGTGCAGGCCGTGGGCTCCATCCTCTGGGCGCTGATGCTCCCCCGCTTCAAGAATCTCAAGACGGCCTACATCGTGAGCCTTCTGATTGGCGCCGTGGGCTTTATTGCAGCGGCGTTTATCCACGACAAATATCTGGCCTGCGCCGCCTACTTCCTGATTGGCGCAGCCTGGGCAGCTATGCTGGCCCTGCCGTTCACCTTGCTGACCAACGCCCTTGAGGGCAACCCTTATATGGGTTCTTACCTGGGCCTTTTCAACGGCACCATCTGCCTGCCGCAGATTGTGGCTGCCGCCACCGGAGGCCTGGTGCTCAAGGCAGTGGGCGGGGCGCAGAGCTCTATGCTGATTATGGCGGGTATCTACCTGATTCTGGGCGCCGCAGCAGTGCTGCTTGTCAAAGTGAAATCTAATACCAACCAATAATAAGTTTAAACCAACTATCATCTGATGAAAAGATTTTTAACCGCAGTTGCTGCCATCCTTCTTGTAGGAGGATTGTTCAGCACTTCTGCATCCGCCCAGGGCGGATACCAGGTTAAAGGAGTCGTGGTAGATGCCATCGGCCCGGTTTACGGCGCCACTGTTATGGAGAAAAACACCACCAACGGTGTCTCCACAGGCATGGACGGCGACTTTGTCCTCAATGTCAGCGATGAGAATGCAGAGGTGGAAATCAGTTGCATCGGCTACTCCACCCAGACTTTCCCCGCAAACGCGGTTCCCGCAACCATCACTTTGGCAGAGGATAACGAATTCCTTGACGAGGTTGTCGTCATCGGATACGGCTCCCAAAAGAAGAAAGAGGTCACCGGTAGTGTCGCTTCCATTAAAAGCGAAGAATTTAACGCCGGCGTAAAAACAAACCCCATGGGTCTGCTCCAGGGCAAAGTGGCCGGCCTTAATGTCATCAAAACCACTTCCGACCCTACAAGCACCGGATATAACATCCAGATCCGAGGCTTCTCTACTCTTGACAAAGGAACCGGAACCAGCCCTCTGTTCATTGTGGACGGTGTTCCGGTAAGCAGCATCGATAATATCTCGCCCGACGAAATATCTTCGATGGACGTTCTCAAGGACGGTTCGGCTGCCGCCATCTACGGTACTCGCGGTACCAACGGTGTGATTATCATTACCACCAAACGTGGTGATGCATTCTCCGACATAGCCACCACCCGTGTCGAGTATTCGGGCTACGCTTCGGCATCTGTCCGCAATGCAAAGACCGGTATGGCCACAGCAGAAGAGTTCCGCAATCTGGCTACCCTGTCCGGTGGTTTGGCAACGCCGAACATCTACACGGGGCCCAATGGCGAAACCTACAACACCGACTGGCTCTCAGAAGTTTGCCGCCCTGCCGCCATTGCCCACAACCACAACCTCGCCATCGTAGGTTCTTCGGGCAAGTTCAACTACCGCGCATCCATCAATTACAAGAATGCAGAAGGTATTGCAAAAACCACCAACCGCAATGAATTGATGGCAAAGCTCGCTGCCGGACAGAAAGCTCTTGACGGCTGGCTCGACCTGCAGTATGACCTGAGCTACATGCGCTATCGCAACGATTATTTCTGCGGCGATTTTAAAAATGCCGCCCTGCTGAACCCCACATACCCCGTATATGACGAGTCCACTGCCAACGGTTATTTCTGGCGTTCAGAAGAAACCGGATTCGTCAATCCGGTAGAGAACATGAACCAGAAGGAGTCTTATGCAACCGGCAACTATTTCCGCGGCAGCATAAAGGCCACAGTCAATATCAAGCCTGTCACCGGCCTCAAGGTCAGCGGTTTTGCCGCAATAGAAGAGGGTGATAACAATGGCTACTGGTATAACGGTGTCGTCAACACCGATGCTTCCGGCAGCGAAAAGGCCGGCCGCAGCGGCAGCACCTCCCTCAACAAATTGTTTGAGTTGACTGCCGACTGGACCCGCAACTTCAACGGCCACAACATCGCTTTGGTTGCAGGCGTGTCATACCAGAATTTCTTCTACGATTCCGACAACATGGCCAACAAGGGTTTCGCAGCTCCGGCCGTTATGAAGTATTTCAAGATGGGCGATGGCGATGCCAGCAAGAAATATATGGAGATGGGGTCCGACAGAAATTCCCACACTCTGATTGCCCAGTTCGCCCGAGCCAACTACAATTATAAAGAGAAATACCTGCTTTCTGCATCGCTCCGTCGCGAGGGTTCTTCCCGATTCGGCATCAACCACAAGTGGGGCTTGTTCCCCGCAGTGAGTGCCGGTTGGCGCATCAGCGGCGAGGACTTCATGAAAAAGGCCTCCTGGGTAGACGATCTGAAGCTGCGTGCCGGTTTTGGTGTCACAGGTAACGACCTGGGCAGCGACCTGCGCAGTGTAGAGCTCCTGTCCAACGGCGGAACTTTCTGGTACAACGGCGCATATGTATACACTTATACCGTAAGCCAGAACGTCAACCCCGACATCCGTTGGGAAAAGAAATATGAGTATAATGTCGGTGTCGACTTCTCCCTGTTCAAGGAGCGCCTCTACGGTAGTTTGGATTTTTACTATCGACACACCACCGACCTTCTTTGGGACTACGAAGTTCCGACGCCGCCTTATCAGTACACAACCCTGCTGGCCAATGCCGGCAAGATGGACAGCTACGGCGCCGAACTCTCTCTCAGTTATGTGGCAATAAAGAGGGGTGACTTCCAGTGGACCACAACCCCGACCCTGTCGTTCAACCGCAACAAAATCACCTCGTTGTCCGACCCCAGTCTGGGCTTCAACTATACTGAAACCACTTCCGGCGGTGTGGGTGAGAACGGTATCATGAACACCAACACCCAGATTCTTGTCGAAGGCGAAGCCGTGGGCAGCTTCTATGGCTATAAGTTCTTCGGTATCAACCCGAGCACCGGCATGTGGACATATCTGATGCCCGACCAGGGAGACGGCCAGAACCGTTATTGCGACGAAAGTACCGCAGTAGAAGGAGACCGTCAGGTAATCGGCAGCGCCCAGCCCATATTCACCTATGGCTGGAACAACACGATCCGTTACAAGAATTGGGATTTCACCATGTTCCTGCGTGGTGTCGTGGGTAACAAAATACTTAATGTAACCCGCTGGGCATACGGTCCCATGAGCGCCAACAACAAGAACGTCTTTATGAAGGATGTCGCCGGTGCCTCCACCACCCTGACACAGAAGGCACAGTTCTCCGACTTCTATCTGGAAGACGGCACTTACATGAAGCTGGACAATCTTACAATAGGATATACCTTCCCTATTAAGGACAACCGCTTTATCCAGTCAGCACGTGCTTATGTAACCGGCCAGAACCTGTATACCCTGACATCCTACAGCGGACAGGATCCTGAAGTCAACACCACCTCCGTATGGGACGGCGGCATAGACTACTGCTCTTTCTATCCTCCGGTTGCGACCATACTTTTCGGTGTCAACTTGAGCCTGTTCTAATCTTTAAATCGGAGAAATCATGAAAAAGATACTTATTTCGATTGTAACCGTACTGGCACTCTCGCTGATAACCTCATGCGACAAGATGCTGGAAGAGATAAACTATGGCAACCCCACCACGGCAGACCTGATGACCAACGAAGCCAACGTACCCCTGCTCGTAGGACAGTGCTATGCAGAGGTGAAGTGGCTGCACGACCACTGGGGATACTGGGGCGTCGTCACGCTCACGGCAGACGAAGGTCTCTGCCCTACCCGCATGCCCGACAAGGACTGGGCCGACGGCGGTTATTGGCGTAACCTCAACACCCACAACTGGAACGAAATGGGCGGAGCTTTCCGCAACATCTGGAACACCACCATTGCCGGTGCTGTACTTTGCAACAAACTGCTCAAGACTCTTGACGATTACAAATCGTCGATGTCAGAGCAGGTCTATGCCCAGTATACCGGTGAATTGGAAGTGATGCGCAGCTATTACTACTACATGCTGTTCGACTGCTTTGGACGCATCCCTTATCTCGAGGAGTTCGTTGACAAGGCCAGCGACCCGCTGATGGAGCCGTATGACGTTTGGTCCCACCTCGTAAACTGCCTCGAAAAGAACGCGCCGAACCTCCCTGCCGTTACAGATGACGCCAGCCGCGCACTCAACTACGGCCGCGCCACCCAGGGTCTCGCTTATGCCTTGCTGGCCCGCCTGTACCTGAATGCAGAATCATTTGACTGCACTCCGGCCAATATCAAGCTCAGCAATCCTTATTCGACCCCCATCAATTCCGCCGCAGATTTCTACACCAACTGCGTACGCTGCTGTGACGCTATTATCAATGCGGGCTCCTACTCCATCGAACCCGATTACTTCACCAATTTCAAAATCGACAATTCTTCTTCAAAGGAGAACATCTTTGTGATTGTAGAGAATGGCGAAGCCAACATCGATGAGCGCAGTGGCGGCGACGGTATGATGCTCAACAAGCTTCGTATCGCACTGCTCACTCTTAACTACAATCATCAAAAGACCTACAAGATGCTGGAAACCCCCTGGAACGGGTTCTGTGCTCGACCGTCCTTTATCGACCGTTTTGCCGCCACCGATGTCCGCGGCCCCGGCAACGAAGGACAGGGTACCAACGACACCAAGCAGTGGGGCTGGTTCCTGGGGCCTATCTATGATGCTTCCGGCAATCTTTGCAAGGATAAGGACGAGGAAGAATCCGATGCTATTATTGTTAAGGATGTAACCTCTCTGACAGAAGCCTCCGACCTCGAAGGCGCCCGCAACATCAAATATGAGATAGACAAGGCTGGAAAGTATAAATACAGCGAGAATGACTTTGTGCTTTTCCGCTATGCAGATGTTCTCTGGATGAAAGAAGAGGCTATTCTCCGTGGCGGGGCAGGTGCTTCCGGATGGGGTTCTGCCGATTTCCAGACACTCCGTAAACGTGCCTTTGCATATGATGCCGATGGCGCTGCGGCCTACTCGGCAGCATATCCTGACGTATTGACACTCGATGGCATACTTGACGAGCGTGGCCGCGAATTTGCATGGGAGAACATGCGTCGCCGCGACCTTATCCGTTTCGGCAAGTTCAACAAAGCAGATTATGTCCAGTTCATTACTGCCACAGACGATTACCGCAAATGGTTCCCGATTCCTTACAAGGTGTTGGAGAAATCTGTTCGTGACGAGAACGGCAATCCTGTATGGACTCAGAACCCCGGTTATCCGACAAGTTTCTAAAGACAATAACAATATAATATTTATCAACCAATCAACATTTTAACAATCATTATGAAGAAAGTATTATTACTTGCTCTTGCCATTGTTTCTCTCTTTGCAGTATCCTGCAACAAGAATAATGGTGACATTGACTGGGACAAAGTGACCGTCAATGGTTTCTATGTAGCGGGCCCCGCTACCGGTTCCGATGAAATCAAGCCCGAATGCGTTATGGTTGCCGGCGTCAACGAAGCAGTTGAAGGCAAACCCGTTCGCGACGGTATGTTCGAGAAGTACATCGTACTCGAAGCTGACAAAGAGTTCTACCTGCTTTACAACGACGGAGGCAATAAGAGCCGCTATGGTGCCAATCTGGCCGAGTTCGTTACTCCTGAGGAAGAAGCTTATGGCGATAACCCCGCTTCTGTACTGAAAGGCGCTATGGTAAAGGGTGACAAAGCTCCCGCAATGAAAGTTTCCAAGACCGGTCTTTATCACATCGTACTCGATATCAACAAAACCGGCGATCTCGATGCAGCCGGCGGTGCTCAGATCCTCCTGCTCGACGCAAGCGATTTTGGTGTTCGCGGCGGCATGAACGGCTGGGGCTTCACCTCTTCTGATCCCAAACCGACCTTCTCAAACGACGGTACTACTTTCACCTTCAAGGATCAGGAACTTGCTAAGAACGGCGAGTTCAAGTTCTCTACCGGTAACTACTGGAAAGTCACTCTTGACGACGCCGGCAAGGTTAAAGCAGAAGTTTCTCTCGGTGAGACCGGTTCCGGACTGGGTCTGGCCAATCGTGAGGGCAGGGGCGACAACAACATCGTTGTTGACAAGGGTGGCAAATATGACATCACCCTCACCTTCAAACTCGCTCAAGGCGGTTTTGACAAGAACTTCACCTACACCGTTACCTGCACCCAGGAATCCACCGCACCCGAGACAATGTATATGAACGGTGCACAGTGGGGTGGCGATAGCTGGGACTGGAACGCAGAGACTATCGTTGAGCTCGTTCCCGTTTGGGGCGCACCCGGCTACTTCTGGTGCACCCGCTGGTTCGATGCATCCAAGGGCTTCAAATTCTGCTCCCAGAAGGCATGGAACGGCGACTTCACCGGTGATGGTACAAAGGGTTACACCGTTAACGACGGCAACTGCTGGGTTGCAGAGAATGGTTTCTACACTGTATTGGTTAACGGTAACGAAAATACGGTTGAAATTACCCCCGCTGTTGTTTGCGGTATGGGTGGCACCGTATTCACCGGTGGCTGGGACTTCAACGATGCCGAGCAGTTTGTAGCACAAGGCGACAAAATGGTCATCACAACATCCGGTGCCGGCGAACTCCGTATCGGTTCCAAGGTTATGCCTTCAGCTCCCATCGAGGGTGTAACAGGCGACTTTGGCTGGATTGACTGGTGGAAGACAGAGTTCATTTTCTACGAAGACGGCAAGATTGCCTACCGCGGTGCAGGTGGAGACCAGGCTCGCGTACAGATCGAAGCCGGCAAGAAGATTACTCTCGATTTCAACGCAGGTACTGCAACTGTAGAATAATCTGTTCTTACACATTTTTTGGCCTGCAAGCCCCTGATACGGACTTGCAGGTCCCATTTAAAAACAGCCCTATGAAGCGCTTATTCCTTTTTCTGGCCTTTGTGTCGCTCTTGGCAGCCGCTTGCGATAAACAACCGCAGCCAATTCCCGATGACATTGTCATTCCTTCCTACTCATCCGGCGAAAAGCATGGCAATATCACATACCAGCTGCTTATTTACAGCTTTGCCGACAGCGACGGCGACGGGATAGGCGACTTCAACGGCATTAAATCCAAACTTGACTATCTTGACGCTCTCGGCGTATCTGCAATCTGGCTCTCTCCTGCACATCCGGCCGACTCATATCACGGCTACGATGTCACTGACTACGCCGCCGTCAATCCCAAATACGGCACCGAGGCCGATTTCAAGGCTTTAATCGATGCTGCACACGCCAAGGGTATAAAAATATATATGGACTATGTCCTGAACCATACCGGCAAGGGCCACCCCTGGCTTGCAGAGGCCCTTTCGGGCGCCGACAGTCCTTACCGCAACTGGTATCTGATAAGCGAAAAGCCCGCCTCCGAGTGGAGTTCTTTCCCTATGCTTTCGGGCTACTCATACAATAAAGACGAGTGGCACGCCACCACCAGCGGCTCGCCGCGTCTTACAATCTCCAGCACCACAGAGAGTGTCACCGGAAGCGGAAACGCCAGCTGGAACCTGTGGACCTGGGCGCCGGGACAGGACGGTAAGGAGGTTAAGCTGACCGACGGCGGAAACGGCTCATATTACACCGTTATGAACGTCAGCGGCAAGACAGGATTTCTTGTCAGAAAGAATTCAACCTGGAACGCCGGCTCCAAATTTGGCGCTGCTCAGCAGGACTTTACGGCTACAGAAGGCGTGCCCGTCAACCTTATGGCAGAGGGCAGCGATATTTATTTTTCAGGAAACGGACGGTATCGCTTTGACCTTACCAATGTCAACACCAGCACCGTTTATTTTATGGGTGCCTTTGGCAGCTGGATGCCCGACCTCAACTACGGCGCGGCCGCCACGGCAGAGACATCCGCCCCGTTTATAGCCCTGGCCGAAACCGTGGACAAATGGATTGCCCTGGGCATCGACGGCCTCAGGCTAGATGCCGTCAAGCACATCTACGGCGGTATGAATTCCTTCAACAACGCCGCCAACGTCGCTTTCCTTGGCAAATGGTACGACCGCTGCAACGCCTCCTACCGCAAAACGCATAACGAAGATTTCTATATGGTGGCAGAGTGCTGGATGGATGCCGCAAGCGTTGCACCCTACTACAAAGCCCTTCCCGCAAATTTTGAATTCGACTTCTGGGAGCGGCTGAAATGGGTTCTGAACCAGCGCACCGGCTGCTACTTCTGCAAGGATCTGATGAGCTACAGAAAGCTGTATAACGCCAACCGCAGCAATGCCATAGCCGCCACCAAACTCACCAACCACGACGAGACCCGCGCCGCCACCGTCCTTGGGCGTGATATATCCAAGATGAAACAGGCCGCGGCATTCTTGCTTACCGCCGAAGGCGAGCCGTATATCTACCAGGGCGAAGAGCTAGGCTACTGGGGCAAGGACGGAGACGAGGGCGGCCGAGACGAGCTGGTGCGCACCCCCATTGTTTGGGACAAGGCTGCAACTGCCGCCACCGGCGATCTGGGAGGCCACCTCGACTACGATTTGTTAAAGGACGGCATTTCTGTGGAGAAACAGAAAACCGACAAAGAGTCGCTGCTGGTGACCTATTTCAATTGGACCCGGGCGCGCAACACCTGCAAAGCCCTCTCCGACGGCAAGATGTCGGCCCACGCCAAATACAACGACAGCAACACTCTTGACGGCAGCATCGCCGTCTGGTATATGACCGCATCCAACGGCGAAAAGGCCCTTGTGCTGCACAATGTCGGCTCTTCCGAAAAGACTCTGGACCTGCCTTCAGACAAGCTGGACAAGCAGGTCGTTTCGCTGGGCAGCGTGTCGGTGTCCGGCAGCACCGTGACCCTTGGCGCATCTTCCTCTGTAGTATTCCTTCAATAACCGATAATATCCCTACCTATGAAAAAGATAATCATCCTGATGGCGGCCGTCGCCGCAATAGCAGCCTGCTGCCCCAAAGAGAAGCCGGCCGTGCACCCCGAGTGGAGCTACAACTCCGTAATGTACGAAGTAAACGTGCGCCAATATTCCCCCGAGAGCTCGTTTGCGGGCGTCCAGGCACAGTTGCCCCGCCTCAAGGAGCTGGGCGTGGACATTCTCTGGCTGATGCCTATGTATGAAATAGGTGTGGAGGGGCGCAAGGGCACCCTGGGCTCTTATTATGCCATCAGCGATTACTGCAAGGTAAATCCCGAGTTCGGCACTATGGAAGACTTTGACCGTCTGCTGGCCGCAGCGCACGAGCAGGGCTTCAAGGTGATCCTGGACTGGGTTGCCAACCAGACGGCCCCCGACCACATCTGGATGACCACCAAACCCGCCGATTTCTACGAGCGCGACTCTCTGGGCAACGCCATCTGGGAATATGACTGGACCGACACCCGCAGCCTCAACTATGAGTGCCGCGAGGTATGGGCCGCCCAGGAAGAATGTATGCGTTTCTGGCTGGACAAGGGCGTGGACGGCTTCCGCTGCGACGCCGCCGGTGAAATGCCCGCCGAATTCTGGCAGGGCGCAATGCCGGGTATGAATGCCGACTATCCCGAAGCATACTTCCTGGCAGAGGCAGAGCGCACCAACCTGGCCGACGCCGACAGCACCTTCGACGCCACATACGCCTGGGAGCTGCACCATCTGCTTAACGAAATCGCCGCCGGGCAAAAGACCTTTGACGAACTGCGCGCCTATCTGGAGCGCGATGCGGCCAATTATCCCGAATCGGCCTTCCGCCTGACCTTCACCAGCAACCACGATGAAAACTCGTGGAACGGCACCGAATTCGAGCGTATGGGCGACTGTGCAAAAGCCGGCGCCGTGCTCTGCTTCACCCTGCCCAAAAGCCAGCCGCTGGTTTATTCCGGCCAGGAAATCGGTCTTAGCCGCCGCCTGCAATTCTTCGAGAAGGATCCCATAGAAGACTGGAGTGCCAACGAATTCACCGAATTCTACAAGAAACTCATCAGTCTCAAGCATAACAATCCCGCACTGGATGCCGGCGAACGCGGCGGCAAATATGCCGAGATTCCCGCTCCCGACGGAGCATTCGCCTTCTGCCGCACCAAATGCGGCAACAAGGTGGTAACAGCCGTCAACTTCGGCACCGAACCCGCCGAGATTACCCTGCCCCTGAAAGGCACCTTCACCGAACTCTTCTCCGGCGAAAAAGTCCGCGGCCGCCAAACCCTCACCCTCCCCGCCGGCGGGTATGCCATTTATTTCCGTTAATTGTTCAAAAACTTGTTGATAATTTGGAAATTAGTTGTATATTTGCAGCCCGCAAAAAATGCGCGGATTTATACAACTAATTCATTTACACCAAATTATCTACAATGCCTGGATTAATTGGAAAGAAAGTCGGAATGACTTCCGTATTCGATGCTAACGGTATCAACGTACCGTGCACCGTAATTGAGGCTGGTCCGTGTGTTGTTACGCAAATTCGTACAGTAGAGAAAGATGGTTATGCCGCTGTACAGCTTGCCTATGACGAAATTTCAGAGAAACACACCAGCAAGGCTCTTAAGGGCCATTTTGAAAAGGCAGGAACCACTCCCAAGCGCAAATTGGTGGAATTCAAGTCCTTCGACATTGATTCCCTCAAATTGGGAGACACTATCACCGTCGCAGATCTCGCATCTGTAGAATGGGTCGACGTTACCGGCACCTCTAAAGGTAAAGGTTTCCAGGGCGTAGTTAAGCGCCACGGATTCGCCGGTGTTGGCGGACAGACTCACGGTCAGCACAACAGACTTCGCAAGCCCGGTTCTCTGGGTGCATCGTCTTGGCCTAGCCGTGTCTTCCCCGGTATGAGAATGGGTGGTCATATGGGATGTGACCGCGTTAAGGTTCTCAACCTTCAGGTTGTCAAAGTTATTCCTGAAAACAATCTTATCGTAGTTAAAGGTTCTATTCCCGGAGCCAAGGGGTCTTATGTAACATTGGAGGCTTAACGTATGAAACTGTCAGTTTATAAAATCGACGGAACCGCTTCTGGAAAAGAAGTCGTTCTTGATGACGCAATCTTTGGCATCGAGCCCAACGATCACGCTATCTATCTTGACGTTAAGCAGTACCTTGCAAATCAGCGTCAGGGCACACACAAGAGCAAAGACCGCAGCGAAATCGCACACAGCACCAAGAAGATGGGTCGCCAGAAAGGCGGCGGTGGCGCACGCCACGGTTCCATCAAGGCCGGTATCTATGTAGGTGGTGGCCGTATCTTTGGTCCCCAGCCCCGCGATTATCGTTTCAAACTCAACAAAAAGCTCAAACAGCTGGCACGCAACTCTGCCTTCACCTATAAGGCACAGGAAGAAGCCATCACTATGGTTGAGCCTTTTGCAATGGATGCACCCAAGACCAAAGACTTCATCAAGATTCTTGATGCACTCAAGGCTAACGGCCGCAAGACCCTGGTCATCCTTCCCGAGAATTCGAACAATATTTTCTTATCGTCTCGCAACCTTCCTGAGGTGAAAGTCATCACCGTTGACGAAATCAACACCTACACCATTATGAATGCAAATCATCTGGTGATGGTTGACGGCGTCCAGGATATCATTGCAGAAAGACAAAAATAATCCAAAGCAATGGGTATACTGATTAAGCCAATCGTAACCGAGAAAATGACGGCTCAAGGCGATAAGTTGAACCGTTACGGTTTTATAGTTGACCGCAATGCCAATAAGGTAGAAATCAAACAGGCGGTCGAGCAGACTTACAATGTTTCTGTATTGAGTGTCAATACTGCAAACTATCACGGCAAAGCTAAAAGCCGTTACACCAAAGCCGGTTTGCTGACCGGTCGCACCAATCACTATAAGAAAGCTTATGTGACTTTGGCAAAGGATGACAAGATAGATTTCTACAGTAACATTTAACGACCGGAAGATTATGGCAGTACGTAAATTCAAACCGGCAA
>JAEEGK010010958.1_pt1 | contig 20825 bp, 18 predicted proteins | sample 8958771 | NCBI WGS metagenome assembly JAEEGK01 (sample SAMN16246547, study PRJNA631951) | gut metagenome | biome: gut microbiome; feature: rumen; material: SC-attached | host: Bos | place: Iran: Karaj | collected 2018-10
TTTTAATATTTTGAAATTTACTTCTTTCACTTTTTATAAATAGAAAAACTTTTCCATTTTCATCAATGCAACTTAAATATTGTGCACTATTATTAAAAGAACATCTCCACAATGGTTTATCATGATTAAAAATAAAAATAGGTTGAAATTGAATATTAATTTCATCAAAATTTCTTGTTTTTTTTTCGGTAATAAATTTAACTTCCCAAACAACTAATTTCATATCTAGAGAAGTAGAAGCAATTAAATGGTAATTTCTTCCAAATCTATTAGCCCATTCAATATCAGTAATACTATTATTATGACATCCTTCTAATTTATGAATATTAAATTGTTTCTTATATTCATTATAAGTTAAAATTTGAATTAAATTACATTTACTTTCTTCAACATTATCTTTCTGAATTTTACATCCAATAACTAAACTTTGAGGATCAAAAGAATTAGGATTCCAACATAAACAAGAACAACCAGAATTATTAATGTCTTTAGAATAAACAGAATCCCAATTAAAGAAATTAATTAAATCAGAAGGTTCAAATATTTTTAACATTCCATTTAAAGTAACAGCAGCTAATTTTAAACCATATTCTTTGGGACTAAAAGAAATATCTTCAACACTATCAGAAAATTCAATTTTAGCACAATATGTTAATTTAACTTTTTTTTCTTTCCATATCATTATTCTCTTATCAAAACCACAAGAAGCAATTAAATCTCCAAATTGAGGATTAGACCATTGAATTCTAAAAACTGGACCATCAATATTCCAAGGATACATATAATTCCATTCAGATTGATCTATTAATTTTAATATTGGCATTTCTGCTGATAAAGATGACTTTATTGAACTTTTTGGCTTTTTATTTTTTTGCTCTTTTTCTTTTTTGTAATATATTGTTATTTCGTGAGAGGATGAACATATTGCCATTTTGTCTCCATTGTAATTAAATGCTATTTCTTGAAGGTAACCTTCATTTTTTATTTCCATTTTCACAATTATTTTTTTTTAGGGAATTAATAATTTAATTTAAATTTTTATCCGACCGGAAAAATAATTAAAAATAATTAATTTATCTTTTTCTATAAATGTATGATTGAAAATTTTATTTGAAGTGAATAAACCATAAATAAAAAAATAATATAAATTAAATTATTTCTTGGGTTTTAAAATCAGGAAATTATAGTGATTAAATAACTCCCATAATTAAATGGTAAATACATATATTATTTATATTAAAAAAATCTCCAAACTTATTATATAAATAATATATAAGATAAAGATTTTAGAATATAAAACTAAATGTCAAGAAATACTGGAAAAGTTAAGGAATATCAAAATTTAATTCAAATTAATTTAGAAGCTTCAGAAGATACTAGAGATTCATTTCAAGAGAATTTAAGAGAAAATTCTTCTAAAAAATGTTATAATTATAAAAGTAAAGAATTCTCAAATTCGTTTCTAGAAAAAAAAGTGAAAAGAAATAGAACAAAACAAAATAAAAAAAATTCAAAAGATAATAATTCAAAAAATAAAATAATTCTAAAAATTTTAAATGATTTTAAATTAATTTCACCCTTTTATAAAGAATTTAATCTATTTACAAAAGTTGAAAAAAATGTTAAAAATTATTTATATACTCATTATAGTCAATTAGCAAAAGATATAAGAAATATTTTTTCTCATTATTTTTTTTCTTATTCGAATAATTATGAAAAATATAATAAAACATTACAATTGTCTGAAAATTTTGAAAAAGTATATAAAGATTATGAGAATAAATTATTTATAAAAGAATCTAAAATTCATATAGATATTAAAAACAGATTTAATAAATTAAGGAAACAATTTAGAGCATCTTTAAACCACAATCAAGAATATATAAATAATACTCCAAATTCAATTAAAATTTCAAGCAAAGAAAATTACACAATAAAATCTGAAAATTATAATAATAAAAATTTAAAAAAATTTAAAATTAACTTAGCAAAAAAAATAAGAAATTTGACCTCAGAACAAAAAAAAGGAATAATAAATATTATTTCAAGAAATCATATAGATAAAAATAATATAAATAAAGTAATGGAACTAGATGTAAATAAGCTTCCAGAAAGCGAATTAAAAATTCTTGAAAAATATGTTAATAAATGTACTTCTGAACAATCAGAAACAAATACAAATTGTGTCACTCCACAAGATGAATATATGTTTAGTGATTTATCTGAATCTATTTCAAGTGATGAAGATTAATATTAAATCTATATATTTAATAAATCATTTTAATTAATATTATTATTTTTATTTATATATTTCTGGAAAATTATAATTTTAATTTTAAAAAAAATTTAAATTTTTTTAAAGGTTTATTATAATCAATCATAATTTAAATTATTATTTGGGATTGAAAACGGGTTTTTTTGAGGTTATTGTTTGTTGACGTTTTTATTTTTTTATAATAGAACCATTTCCACAAAATAGTACTGTTATAGTTATATAAATAATTAATATATCTTAAATAATATTTATTTGAATAAATTTCAATAAATTAAAAGTAAAAGAAGATAAATGAATAAACGAATATAATATAAATATAAATAAAAAAAATTTTAAAAAATTAATTGTATTCTAATTCATTATAAATCTTTCTTATTTGAAAAAGTAAAAAATATTCAAAAAAAATATAATAATATAAAAAAATATATAAAAATAATCCCAAATCAAATTAAATAATTCATTAATTTCAAATAAAAATGAAAGATAAATTTGATTATTACATAGGCAAGGATTATTTCCGCATAGGAGACCAAAAAAAAATAAAACAATATAACACATACATATTAATAATAGGAGCTGTTCTTCTCTTCATATTTTTATTCTACATAATATTATGGTCATGTACAAATTATAATCAATTAGATGACTTAGATGATTATGTTCAAAATTTCAAATCTAATAACTTATCAAAATTTAACAATATAACATTAGGAATAAAAATAATGCCATCATACAACACTCAAAGAAAGAATGTATTTCTTCTTCGTCCATCTCAAAATGTAAAAATAAATTATATAACAAATATATTTTTTAAAATATAAAAAAATAGCCAGAAGAAACTAAAATAGAAGGAAGTTCAAGTTTAGTAAATTCCTATGATTTAAAATCAACATTTTTTAAATTAAACCACACAAACAAAGTATTTCCCAAATTTAAATTTACAAAAGATAATATTCCAGTAGGAAATTCAGTAATAATGTGTATATCAATAAATTGGGGAGATACAACAAATAATCAATTACATTATGACATAATGAAAAGTGTATCAGGATTTCCAAATTGTACAGAGACATTATCAGGTAAATTTATTTGGAATGAAGATGATCCAATTAATGGAGTAAATATTCCAGTTTGGATTCAACATATGTTTGAAGCTGATTGTTCTGATTATGAATGTGATGATTATTGTGCTAATAAATTTAACGGTGTTTTTGTTAATGGAGTTAATAAACATGTTTGTTATTCTTATGATGTTTTAGATGGAATTTGTATTGTTATTGAATATGATAAAGTTACTAATAATTATATTTATACTGGAGGATGCTTCCCTGGAAATAAAACTTATCAAACTGTTCCTGCTAATTTAAATAATATTTATTTATTTAAAGGAATTGAAATAGAAATTAGAGATAGAAGTGATCCTGTTATTGTTGCTGGAGAAATGAGTGATTATTCTTTTTCTTTCGGAAATTCTTGGAGATATTTTGCTTGGTTGCTTAATATTATTCTCATTTTAGCTATTGCTGCTGCTGCTTATGTTGCTTATGAAATTTATAAAATTAAAAAAGGAGGAGAAAATGATATTAATAAAGACTTAAAGGAAAGTGAAAATGGCAATGATCCAGAGGGAATTGAGCCTTATTAATTCACTGTTTTTATTTTTAATTTTTTTTTAGATACAAAAAATTTTTATTTAAATGACAAGATCATATTTTTGTATTATTTTTTATTTTTTTTTTTGGAATTTTAAAGAATTTATTTTTACAAGATAATAAAAAAAAAGAAAATAAAAATTATTTAATTAAAATGGAAATTTCAGATGAAAATATATTAGGCAAAGTATATTTTGGAAAATATAAAACAGAAAAAAAATTAGGAGAAGGTTCATTTGGAATGATATATAAAGCAGTATTTAATGATGAAGAATATGCATTAAAATTTGAAAATAGAAAAAAAGGTCAAAGTCTCCTTCAATCAGAAGCATATATAATGAGTTATTTAAAAGGACGTAAGCATATTATAATTTAAATTAATATATAGCTGGAATTCCTTTTGTAAAATCCTTTGGTTTTTCAGGAGATTATAATATTTTAGTAATGGAACTTTTAGGAAAATCATTAGAAGATATTTTTGAATCTTTCCCAAATAAAAAATTCTCAATTAAAACAACATGTATGTTAGGAATTCAAATGATAGAAATATTACATTATGTACATGATAAACATATAATACATAGAGATATAAAACCAGATAATTTTGTAACAGGAATAAATGAAAAGAAAAAAAAAATATATTTATTAGATTTTGGACTTGCAAAAAAATATAGATCAAGTAGAACTTTAATTCATTATCCAATGGCTCAAAAAAAAAAATTAACTGGAACTGCAAGATATGCTTCAATTAATGCTTTAAAAGGTTATGAACAAAGTAGAAGAGATGATTTAGAAGCTGTTGGTTATGTTTTAATTTATTTTTTATTAGGAAAATTACCTTGGCAGGGTTTACCTGTTAAAGCTAATGAAGATAGATATGTTAAAATTATGGAAAAAAAAAGAGACACTAAACCTGAAGATTTATGCAAAACTTTACCTAAAGAATTTCAAAGATATGTTGAATATACTAGAGGAATGCAATATGAAGAAGATCCTGATTATGAAAAATTAAAACAATTGTTTTATGATGTTTTAAAAGAAAAAAATTTTACCATTGATTATATTTATGATTGGTCTGATGCGAATGATGAAATTTACAAACAAAAAAGCATCAAAGCAGAAAAGGAAAATGTTATTAAAAATGAGAATGATAATAATAAAGTAAATAATAATGGGAATGATAAATCTGAACGTCAAATTATGGTTGTTAATAATTATGTTAATCAAGTTAATACAGTTATTATTAATAATGGGAATGAAAATAATTTAAAGAAAAATGAGGTTGGAGATAATAATAATAAACAAATTGAAGGTGTGGATAATAATAATAATAATAATAATAATGATAAAGATAAAGATAAAGATATAGATAATAAAGGGGGTGATCGAAATGAAAATAAAAAATCTGAGGAAAATAAACCTGTTATTCCTTTTAAAAATAAGAAAGAAAAAACTAATAAATGTTGTTCAATATTTTAAAATAGATGATTAAATTTATATGTTAATATATATTTGTTTTTTGAACATTTTTATTCATAAATAAAATATATTATAGTATAAATAAAGATATAATTTTTTTTGAATGTTATTTTAAATATAAAAATATATTTTTAATAAAGAAAATGAATGTTTCTTTAAATTTCTCAGAATAATAATAATAATACAGTAAAATAAGAAACTTGAAAAAGAAAAAAAAATTTAAAAATAATTATCTAAATAAAATGGAAGAAAAAGAAAAAAATCTAAAACTTAAAATAGAATTATGAATAAATATATAATTAAATAATTTAATTTACCTTTTTTACAATCTTAAATTATTGATTATTTATATTAAATTCATATTTATTTATAAAAAAATTTATTTAATGATATTAATTATCTCAAATATTTCTTTTAAAAGATTTATTGATAAATTTAGGTTATTATTTTGTATGATTAATTTTTATCCAATTATTTTCATTCTGAGTAACTTTAAATCTAGATCATATGAAGGAACATTATAATTTTTAATGAATTTATTTTAAATTATAAAGTTATTAAATCATTTAACTTTTAAATTTTCTCATTTTTATTTATAATTATATTTATTCGTTCGAAAATTATATAAACAAAGAAAAAAAATTTATTAAAAAAACAATTATATTTTTTTCATTAAATGAAAACAAAAATAGTTTTTTTATTCTTATTTTTTATTCAAATATCATGTCAAAAACAAAATAAAACATCTATAAATGAAAAAGAACCACAATTTAATATGAGTAAAAGTGAAATGGATAAATTAATGTCTTGTTCATATATAATAACATTAAAAACAGGAGAAGACAAAGATTTAATTCAAGCAATAATGAATAAATTTAATTTTACTCAAAAAGAAAAAGTTCAAAGTAAAATATATTCAGATATGTTTGAAAAATGTGTTAATTCAATTAAAAATGATATTGTTATAAAAATATTTAAAAATTTACATTTAATTGAAAAACCAGAATTTACTGAAGAAATAAGAAATATTGTTGATATTGATTATACAAAATATAATAGTGAAACAGATTTTAATTTATCAAATAGTCAACAAATATTAATTCATAAATTTAAAAAAGTAAAAGAATTATTCCAAAAAAATGTAGATAATCCAGAGGAAATAAATAACGATGATGAAGATACTGAAAATAATAATAATCAAGTTTATGATATTATGAATATCCCATATTATATTAAAATTATTATTTTTATTATTGTATTTGGTTTTTTATTTTTAGGAATTTTTTATTATTTAAAGAAATTAACTGCAAAACCTGATAAAAAGAAAAAGAAGAAAATTCATTAAAAAATATTATTAAATTGTTTTAATATTTTAAAAAAAAAAATAGAAATTATTATAATTTAAATAATATGGAACTCAAGAAACTTATTCTTAATAAAATTCCGTTATTTTTAAATGAAAAATATTCTGACACATTTTTTCTTATTTTAAAAAATCTGAAAGAAATTGAAAAAGAAGATAAAAAAAAGAAAAAAATTAATCTATTTGATTTACCTGAAAATAATTTTAAAAAATTGAAAAAAATTAATATTTATAAATATTTCAAAGAAATAGAAAATTCTATCTTGACACAAGAAATATATAATGAAAAAATATTTTCTCATTTAGAAATATCTTATTTAAAAAATAAAGCAAAATTTTTTCATAGAAAATTAAATTTAGTTGGAATTGTATCAAAGAAAAAAACAGAATATTGTGTTGACTTTTATATAAAATTATGTAAATATTATATTCTCAAATTGAATCAGAAAAGAAATCAATTGAAAACTCCAAATTTAAACAATAAATATAAAAGAACTTCTAATTTAAGGGCTACCTTTCGTTTATTTAAAAGTGAAGAGAAAAAAAAAAAAAAAGAAAAGAATATTGATGATGATTTTAGATTTGATGATGAAGATGAAGAAAATAATAAAATAATAAATTTATTTATAGGTCGTTTTGATATAAATAAATTAATGCATAAAGAAACAAAAATTGAATTAAAAAAAGGAGGATTTGTTAATGCCTTTATATTTAAAAATATTCAAGATCAAGATAATTCAGAAAATAATCAAATTTTTCATTTTCAAACTCCTTCAAAAAAAAAATATAGTAATGTAATATCTGTGGTTAAATCATATAGAGAAAATAGTTTAAAAAAAAAACATCTTTATATGACTTCTATAAGTAAAATTACCAATGAAGAATCAACTGAAAATTTAATTCCAAAAAATTTCATTAAAAAAAAGCAAAAAAAGAGATTAATATTAACCAAAATAAATAACACTAATAATAATTCAATAGTAAATAATAGTAATGCATTGTTTAAAAATAGAATACAATTAAATAAAAAAAAAACAATAGATTATAATTTAAGTGATTCAGATTCTAAAACTTATAAAAAAATATTATCTTATGATTATAAAACTTCAAACTTTCAAAATTTACCAAAAATAGATTTTTCAAGTTTAAGACTAAATCGTTCAAATTTAAAAAATAAAAATCACTTAAAAACATTTAATTTTCTTTCAAGAAAAGATTTATATTATTAGTATACATTATTTTTTCTGATAATATAGTTAATATATAATTTATTTTTTGAAAAACTTTTAACATAATTTAATAATTTTAATTTATTTATTTTCAATAAATTTGATTAAATCACTTAAATCAATATCAAAAATTCTAACAGTAAAATCTTCTGAACAACTTCCAATTCTAATAAATTTATTATCTTCATTAACAAAACTTTGTATTTTTTTAACACATTTTCCTGGTTGTAAAAATATATTCCAATCATAAATAATTTTAACTTCTTTATTTTCATTATTGAACAATAAAATATTTAATGTTCCATCTTCTAAACCTGAAAAAATAATAAATTTATTTCCAAAATTATATTTAACAACATCAACACAAGTAACAGCTTCTTTCATTTGAATAGAAGAAGTTTTAGTAAATTTTAAATTATCTTCTTCCCAAATTGAAATATATTTATCTCTAGAACCAGTAACAAAAATTTTTTCATTAAATCCCCAAGAACAACTCCAAATAATTCTTTCATGAGCATTTTTTTCACTTTGATATAATTCATAATCTATATTATTATTATCTATAATATTTTTTTTAAATAAACACCAACTTCTATCTCTTGAACAAGTTAAAATATAATTATCATTTGGACTAAATTGTATATTTGCAATTGTCATTTTATGACCTTCTAATTTTTTTATTAATTTACCATTTTCTGTATTCCAAAAATATAATTGAGCATATTTTTCTTTTTGAGCCTTTTCACCTGAAACAAAATATTTTCCATTGTGACTTATATCAGAAGAAAAAATTTCATTTCCATGACCATAAATTTTTTTTTCTTCAGGCCATAAAGTATTATTACATAAGAAATCTTCATTTGGAGGAATTGAATAATTATATTTAGATATATAAAATTGTTCTGTTTTATTAGTTAAAACTGCGTCTGGATCAAATTTAGAAAAATCACTATCATTAATATTATTTTCTTCATCATCTAAAACTACTTGTTTATTCATTAAAGTTAAAGCTTGTTTCATTCCTTCAACTTTAGAATATTTTAATTCATAAAATTCATTATTATTATCTTTTTTAAATTTAATATTAACTTCACTTAATTCTTTTAAATATTTAATTAAATTAAAAGGAGGAGTGAAAATTCTTAATAATTTTTCTTCAGCTCCTGAAATTAATTTACAAATCAATTTATCATTATTATTATCTTCATTAACAATATTTTGACACATTATAGTATTAACTGAATAACCATGAATTTGAGGCCTATTGATTTCATGCCATGTATCATTTTTTTTCCAATAAATAAAAGCTCTTGTTGTTTCATCTTGACCACAAGAAAATAAAATATTATTTGAAGGATCCCATTTAATATCATTAACTATATTAAAATGACCATGAATAATTAAATTAGATTCATATTGATTATCATTATTCATTTTCCAATTATAAAAAACTCCATTATATGAATATGCTAAAATATTTTTATAAGAATCTAAAAATGTTGCATAAAAAAATTGATGTTTATTTCCTATCATTTCTCCAAGAGTATATTCTTTATTCCAAATATTATGTTTTTTATCAAAAATCCAAACTGAAACTGTATAATCAAAACTTGAACTTAAAATATAATAATTTTCATCATCAATTTTCTCCCATTGAACACTTGAAACTGCGTCTTCATGTCCAGATAAAATACTTTCTAATGTTATATTATAATAATCATAATCAATAATAACATTTTTATGATCATCTTTTTCAACTTTAATAACATAAGAAGTTTTAGATTTATATTCATCATATATTGAATTAGTTTTATTTATATTTATTTTATCAGCTAATTGATTTAAGGCATTTTCTTCTAATTTTGTTATATTCCAAATTCTTATATAATTATCTTGAGAACAAGAACAAAAAAATATTGTTTTTGAATTATGAGTTTCTGGACATACACAACTTATATCTCTTATATCATTTTCATGTCCTGATAAACTTACTAAAAGTTCAACTGGTTTAATTTTTGAATAATCATTATTTTTTTGTAATTCAGAATTTAATTTTTTTATTCTCATAATACTATGAACATTAATCACTCTATCATAACCTCCTGATAATAATAATAAATGAGAATTATTTAAAACTGTTAAACATAATGTATCTTGTAATTTTTTAGAATAATTTAAAGAATAAAATATTTTAAATTCATTTAAATCAACATCAAAATAAAAAAAATCTAAAATACCATTTGAAGTAAAAATAGTAAAATATTTTTCAATAGGACTGATAAATAAAGTTTCAATACAATTAATAGAAATAAATTTATTTTGATCAGAAGTTATGTATTCTTTTTTTAATTTCCAAGATTGATAATCAAAAACATTTTTTTCTTTATTTCCATTTAACCAATGAAGAATTTTTCCATCTGAACCAACTGAAATAAATTCTATTAATTCATTTCCATTATTATTATTATTTATCCATTTTACACTATTTACTCTATCATTATGACCTTTTAAAGTTAAATAAGTTTTGCATTTATATGGATCATAAACATGTATTAAATTGCTTGAACCATATATTAAACATTTATATTTTTTTGAATAATCAGCACATTTTAAACATGTGTTAACATTTGCACATATAAATTTTGTTTTTATTAAAGATGACATATTTTATTATTTTAAGTATATTTTATTAGATCAATTTTTTTCCTTTTAAATTATTTATCCAATTAATAAATAAATAAAAAAAACAAAATTAAATTAAAATAAATGTGAATGGTTTTTTTTGAAAAATAATTTAACCTTATTAATAATAAAAAATCTAAAAAAATGAAAGCTTATACATTTCAAGAATTTTTAGATTCCTTAAAAATATTAAGTGAAAATAGCCCATCAAAAAAAGAAATATATGTGAATTCAGGAGATATGAATTCAATAAATAGTCAATTAAGAACAAAAATAGAAGAAGCTTTAAATAAAAACGAAGCTTTAATTCAAGAAAATGAACAATTAAAAAATGATTTATTAAATGAACAAAGAGAAAAATCTGAATTAAAATTTGAATTAGAATCAATTCAAAAAAAATATCAAAATGAATTTAAATTATCTGAATTAACAGGAATAGAAAAAGATAAAAAATTATATGAGTTAACAAATGCAATAAATCAATATGAAAATATAACAAAAGAATTAACTGAAAAATTAAAGCATTATGAAGATGTATTTCAAAATATGAGTAAAACAGAATCAAAATCAAATAATGAGAATCCAATTTATGATGAAACAGTACAAAAATTATTAGTTGAAGTTGATAAAAGAGATGAAATAATAGAAAAATTAAAAAATGAAATTGTTTCTCGTGAACAAGTTTTTAAAGATATTTCAAAAATGAAAAATGAAATTGATAGTTATACTGGAAAAATTAGTCTTTTATATAATGAAATAAAAGCTAGAGATAAAATTATTGAAGAATTAAAAAGTAATAATCCTAATTTAAATCAATTAAATGATTTAGAGAATAATGAAAGTAATTTTTATAAATCAAAGTATGAAGAAGAAAAAATGAAAAATGATAAATTAAGAAATTCTATTTCTGATGTTACTGTTATGATTAAACAATTAAATGATTCTAAAGATCAAATGAAAAATGCTTATGAAAATACGATTAAAGAATTAATGAATACTATCAATAAAAATAAACTTGAAAGTGGAAATGATAATGAAATAAATGATGAATTACTTAAACAAAATGTTGAATTAAAAAAAATGAATGAATTTCTTATTTCTAAATTAGAAAGTTTACCTGATTTAGAAAAAAAATTCCAAGAATTATTTGAAATGATAAATATTTTAAAAAAAGAAAACGAAACTTTAAAACAGAAATTAAATTCTAAAAATCTTTGAATGTATTACTGAACAAAATGAAAATACTTTTTAACAACAATAATAATTTATTTATTTTTCTATTTAATTCTTACAGTAGATTTCTAAATTTCTTTTTTTAAAAAATATATTTGTTTATTAATTATATATTATCAATTGTTTTATATATCTATTTCCAAATTTAAAAAATTAAAAAAGGCATGCTAAAAATTAATAAATATAGATAAATACCCTTTCTTTCTTTATTTATTTGGATCAGTACTATTATAAAAATTAGTATTTTTATTATCATTTTCAAAATTTCCAATCGGATTAGTATTAGTGTTATTAGTATGATTGGTATTAATAGTATTATTGTTTTTATTTATTTTATAAATTTTAACAACTTTAGGTTGATTAACATTATCATTTGTAATAGTTGAATTATTTTCAGTCCTTGGACTGAGTAAAAGATTATTATTCAAATTTACAGAACTATTAGTCTTAATAAGATTAACATTATTATTATTATTATTATTGTTATTATTATTATTTCCTCCAGTATTAACATTGATACTAAGAGTGCTATTATTAACATTAAGATTACTAATTCCTCTATGTGAAACTTGTGGTAACTTAATTTTTTTTTCATTAACATTTAAATTATTGATTTTTTCATCATCAGAAACATAATTTTTTCCACTTTCTTTTACTTCTTGAGTTTTCAATAAATCAGTATTAACTAATTGCAGCATCCTACTAAATCCATGTCCCATTCTATATTTATTTCCTTCTTCTCTTTGTGGATATTTATTCCAAGGAACATATTCATTTTTAGTATTCATATCTTTAATTACACTTTCACAAGAAGCACATAAGAAATTAGAAATAGGTTTTTTAGCAAGTAACCAAGTTTCACCTTCTCTTTTATAATTATCATTCATATTTTTAATTTGAGTTTCAATATATCTAAAACTTTTTTGAACATCAATTTTATCAGCATATCTTTTACTACAAGATAATCTTAAATCTTCTAACATTGCTTTAAGTAAATTTTGATATTGACTAAAATCATCTTCTGTTGGAGTATGTTTTAATCTTTCTAAAATATCATCTATTGTTCTTTGAATACTTTCAGTTATTGTTTTTAAATGATCTATTTTTAAATTGATATTCTTATTATTTTCTGTAAATCTATTAATATCAACAAATTTATTTAAATCTAATAAACTTGCGTTTTTATTTCTTGAATTATCACTCAATGAACCAAAAGCAATTTTTGAATATTGTCCTGTTAAAAATTCTATTCTTTTTACCATCATTGAATTTTCTTGACGTAATTTATCTAAAGCTTCATTTACTTGTTCCATTTGATAATCATCTTCTTTTGATTTATCTTCTAATCCATTTACTTTATCATTTAATTCTTCAAAAGTATATTTATTTGTTTTTGTATTTAATTCATCATGTATTTTATGTATTTTCTCATTTATTTCATCTATATCTTGTTGGCTTGATTTTAATGTTAATTCTTTTTTTATATCATTTATATTTTTTTTTATTTCTTTTATTGTTTTTATATCTTCTTCTGATAATCCTTTATTTGCATTTAATAATTCTAATTTTAGTTTTTCTAATAAATTATTTGTGTTTTTCATTATTTTTTCTTCTAAATCTTTTAAAGAATAATTTAATATATTATTTAATTTATTTTCATCAATATCACCTTTTTCATTTGTTGGAATATTTACATTTGTACTTCCTAAACTTGTTATTTTATCATTCATATTTTTAATTGAATTTGTAATTTCTTCTTTTAATTCATTAAACTCTTTAATTATATCTTCTTTAGATTTTTTATCATTTTCAATTTGTCTTAAAATATTATTAACAGCATTAATTGCATTAGTTGAGTCATTTTTACTTTTAAAAAGATCTTCTTCAATGAATTTAGTTTTTTCATCATTTTGGTCAAACTTTTTAAATACTTTTTTTTCAAGATTCTTAATTAATAATTTACTAGCATCTAAATTACCATCACCATTATCTTTAAATAAATCATATATATTAAAATCTTCAACTTTAATTTTAATTTGATCCATTTCATTTTTAGATTGTTTTGCTTTAATTTCTAAATCTCTTACATTTTTTTTTAAATTTTCTATTTCATTATTTGATTCTTCAATACTATCTTTATTTCTATTAATTCCATTAGATAACATATTATGTACTTTTGATATTCTATATAACTCTTTTACATTCTTTTCTAAATTATGAATTCTTTTATTAAATAATGTTAATAATTCTGGGAAAGTTTTAAGTTTATATTTTTCATTTGAATCATTAAATTTTTCATTATGTTCTAAACCAAAATTATTTGGTAAATTTGATATTATTCTTTCAATTTCATATTCTTGAGTATCAGATTTATATTCACTATCATCTTTAATTGAATGAGATATATTTAAATCATCATCTCTTAAACTATTCTTATGAAATTTTACTCTTTTTCCTGATTCTTTATTATCTCTTTTATACCCTTTATCTTCATATGAATCTTTTCTTCTTTCTTTTTTTTCTATTTTTTCATCATCATAATCTTTATTTGAAATTTTTTCGTCAAAAGAATATTTTTCTTCTTCATCTTCTTCTTTTTCTTTTTCTTTTTCTCTTTTTTTTCTTTTTTTTCCTTCTTTTTCTTTTTTATTATTTATTTCTTTTTCATCATATGATTCATTTTCATTTTCATCATAATTTTCTTCTTTTAATTTTAATTCACTTTTCTTTTTTATTTTTTTTTCTGGTTCTTCATATGAATCATAATCTTCAATTATAGTTTTAATTTCTGTTATTTTATTTATTGGCTTATTTTCTGATAAATTAATAATATTATTTTCTATATTTTGAAATCTTAAATTATTATTATTATTTATTTTTGATAATTTTTTTCCTAATTCTTCAATTTTATATTGATTTTCTTTTTCTCTTTTTGCTAATCTTATTAATATTTTTTGAAGAAGTGTAAATTGTATACAAGCTTCAACATTTAATTCTTCACCTTCTAAATCAATCATTTTATATTTTAATTAAAATTATTTCATAACTTTTATTATATAAAAAATAAATAAAAATTTCCTCAAAAACATTTAATAATTTGTTTAAATATTTTTAATCCAAACATCTATAAATTTAGATGAATTATTTTCATTTATTTCATCTTCTGAGCAACTAATATAAATATAAAAGTAAGTACTTTTTCTTTTGCGATAATACTCAAATATTTTAGATAAATATTCAAATGTTACTATTATTAGAGTGGAATATAGAGTTTCATAGTTTTTTACCTTTTTTATCTAATATCAAAGTTGTTTCTTTTTGTTTTTCATCTTTTTAATTATTTCTGTTTTAGAATTTTCAGTGTTTTTATTATTTTGATTAAATATTTAAAATTAAAAAAAAAATTTTTAATTAAATTTATAATTAATATATTAATAATTAATATAGTATTAAAAATTTAAAATATATAATATTTATTCTAATAAAAATTTTTTTAATTTTTATTTTTTTATTTTTTTTTTGATATTTTATTATTTCAATTTTAGTATCCTCCCATTCCCTTATAACCACCTATTCCTCCTCTAAAATTATTATTATTGTTATGACCATTATTTCCATTTGGATTTTGAATTAATTTATAACTACCTTCCTTAATCCAAACATTAATATCAATATTAGTTCCATCACTAATAATTAAAAAATTTCCCATTAATTCACTTTTTTGAGGATTAATTAAACTAACACAATTTCTAAATGAAGAATTTACTCTTGTATTAATTTCATAAATTGAATTAAATGAATCATTAAGAACAATAATTTTACCATTTGAAAGAACAACAAAAAAATTATCTCTTCCTTCAAAATCAATATTATTATAAATATCTTTAACACTTTCTTCAAAAACTTTTTTTTCAATTAAAGACATATTTGAATCAAGGTTAATAACACATACACTTTTATCAATAGAGGAAGTTATTAAATAATTAGAATTTTCATCAACACTTTTTAAAATCATTTTTGTAATTTCATTATTATGATAATCACTTGAAGATTTGAAACATTCTAAAAATTTATTTGAATCAACTTTCCAAACTGAAATTTTTCCATTTTTATGACCTATAAAAAATAATCTTTGAATTAATTTGATATATGTTAATTCTTCATTTTCTATATTTATTTCTTTGAATTTTGATATTTGATTTTGATTATTTTGAAATACTATTATTTGATTATTTCCAATACAAATTATGTAATCTTCTACTTCAATTATATCATTGATTAAAGTATTTATTTCTATTTTATTAATTGAAAAATTTGAAGTTAAATTTGAATTTGAATTTTCTGAATAAATTAATATTTGATTTTGAGTTCCAAACCTAAAAAAGTTATATAAAATATTATATATATATTTAATTAATTAATAATAAAAAACAAATATCAACTTTTCAATTATTTTTGATAATTGCATTTATTATTTTGGAATTAATTGACATACATTTTTGAAATTAAATTTATTATAAAAACTCTTCCATTTGAATAAATTAATTTATGAATTTTGCCTTCTTTAATTTTTTCTTCTTGTAACTTTTCAAAATTTGGTGTAAATCCCCAAATTTTAAAACAACTTTCATCACATGAAATAAATTTATTTTCATTAATTTGAGAAAAGGAAATTATAGGCATTTCGTGTACATTTGGATATGATATTAAACTTAAAAGTTTATTTCCATATCCATGAAAAAAAGAACAGTTCTTTTTTGAACAATTTCCTTGTAAAAAATATTTACAAGTAAAATCTTTTTTATCACCTTTAAAATGTGTCGGATTGAAATTTGGATTATGCATAGTTTGGGGATTTTTATGTTGATAAAGACATAAATTTCCTTTTGTACATGTTCCTTTTAGATAATATCGACATATTTTATTTTTCATTTTTTATATCTAATTAATTTTTTATAATAGTTATTATAATATATGATTTTTATTTATTTTTTTTTTTATTTTTTTTTTCGTTTTTAAACAAAGAAAAATTTATTTATGAATATATACAATTGAAAATTATATGATAAATTGATTTAATGTTTTTAATAGGATAATATTTATATATTTTATTTATGATTCAATTAATTGATTTGAAATGAATCATAAATTTAATGTTACAAATATTAATCAGAAACTTCTAAATTTTTTTTTAGAAATTTAAAACAATTTTTTTTCATTTTTGATAATTCTTTAATTTCCTTTGAATTTACATATTTTTTATATTGATGTTTAATAAAAAATGATGAGATTTTTTCATCACATTTATCAATAGATATTTTTACAGTTAAAAAATTTTCACCATTTACTTTTTTATTTAATTGAATACATATTCTATCATCAGAAATTATAATTCCTGAGACTTTATATTGATATTCAATATCTTTATCATATATATATATTACACTCCCGAAAGAAATACTATCATTATTAGAACATTTGAAATTAATATTTTTTTTAGGGAAAAAAAATGGGATAATTTTATTAAAATCCATTACAAAATTAAAAACATCTTTAATATTTTTTTCAATTATTATTGAATCAAATTGCATTAAACAAGTAAAATCATATTTAATATAATTTTCAATATTATGAAAAAACTTTTCAATAATTTCCTTTGATAATTCTTGATTAAAAATTATATTTTTAATATTTTCCTCATAAATAATAATTTCAATTAACATGAAAGTATAATATTCACAAGAATTCCAATAAAAATATATATTAATTTTAATAGGATTCTTATATTCTTTTATTTTTGTAAATAAGATTCCTATATTTTTATTTTCATACTTATTCTCACTTTCGTCTATTAATATTTCGATATCATATTTATTTTTCCAATTAAATAAAATAATCATCCCTTCTAATTCATTTTCTTTTGATTCATTATTTTTAATAATTACATTAAAAATATAATCTTTAAATATTCTTTCATTTATAATATATTTATTTGTTAAAACTGAATATACACGTTCAATATCTTCATAATATTTATAGGTAAAATTTTTTCTTGATTTTTCAATCAAATTCATTTTATAAATTTGTTAAATTAATTTAAGTCTTAACTAAAAAAAATATTATTAAATTAATATTAATTATTATTTTTTTTATAAATTTTGATATATCTCTATAAAAAATTAAAAAAATCTTACAAAGTTCATATTATCATCCTCTAGATTATTGATTTTAACTAAATCATTTTCATTATTATATTCTAATTTATCTATTAATTCTTCAAAACTATTAAAAATATTTAGAAACCTTATATCATCAAAAAGAATACCATAAATAAATTCATCTTTTTCTTTTGGAACAATTTTAACGGAACAACTAAAATAAAAATAAATAATTTATATTTAATAAATATTTACTTATCATTTTGCATTGAAATTTCAATAGAGCAATCCCCTAATTCATTAATATTAATTGTTTTATAAAAAGAACTTGGAATAATAATATTAGTATTACAATTAATATTATTATTATAACTATTAAAATTGTTACTGTTAAAAATCTCATCACAGTTTGTGTCTCTTTTTTCTTTATTATTTCTTATTTTGTGAAAAGATAAATTTCTATTTCTTTTTAATTGAATTGGACTAATTCTAGAAGAATAATAAAGGGGTTTTTTATAAATAAAAACCTTATGAAATGAATTATCTTTTTTTTTATTAAATTCTATTGAGGGAAATTCACAAATATTTTTTTTATAATATCTACTTACTAAAAAATCTTTTTCCATTTTTTTGAAATTAAGATTAGATTTTTTTTCATATAATCTTTTTAACATTCCTTGATTTTCTTGTGCAATTTTCAAAAAATTATTTTTTAACGAATATTCTTCAATATTATTTTTAACGATTTTTTTGCACTTTATTTTCTGATTTCCTAGTCTAATTTTTTTTAAATATAAATCTATTTTATGTATATTTTATTATAAAGAAAAATACCATTTTTAGGATTTGAATTTCTTTTTTGTTTATTTTTAAATGATTCAGGACATTGAATGTCAATTGATGGTCTCATAAACAATAAATTACGAAGAATTATATCATTTTTATACATTTCATATCTATTTTCTATAATTTTATTCGCAATATTGTTTTTATACATTATATTAATTAAAATTAAAAAAAGAATTAAGAATAATTTTTCTATTATAAATTAAAAGACATTTAATTTATAATTATGAAATTAAAAATTTTTTTATTTATAATAATATTTATATAATATAGAAAAAATTCTTTGATTAATTTAATCAAAATAATGATTTAATAAATAAAATTTATATTTTTATCCTATTTTCATATAAAAAAACATTAGTAAACCAAGAAATAAAGTCAAAAACAATATAATCCAACAATTAGAAATTTTATTTTTTTTATCTTCTTTAGCAGTATTTAACAAAGTTTTAAAAGTTTCCTTTGTATTTTCTTCAACATTATGAATATTATTTTCAATATCATTTAATTTTTCTTCTTGTGAATAAGTAATTTGATTAACTTCTTTTGAAATTTGATTAACTAATAAAGTTTTCTTATAAATATTATCAATAGCTTTATTTTTATGTTGAACTAAATGATTTAAACTCATAATTTGTTGTTTAGGTATCATATAATCATTTTCATCATCATTTTCAAATTCTTTATCTTCATCACTATTATTTCCATTATTATATTGAGATAAATTTTTAAATTTATTTATTATATTTTTAAATGAATCTTTTTGAGTATTAATTAATTTTTGTAATTTAGTGTAAAATAATTGTTGTCTGTCTAATTCATCTTTTTTAATATTTGAAGACTGGATAATTGATAAAAAATTATTATATTCCTTTTCACATTTATTTAAATCATTTTGAATAAAATTTAATTGTTTATTAATTTCTTCATTGTTAAATCTACCAGAATTTAAAATATTCTCGACATTATTTATTTTCTTTTTTATTTTCATTATCATTTCTTCTAATTCAGTTCTCATATTATTAATCGATTTTGCCATTTGTAAAACACAATTTTAATATTTAAATAAATAACTTTTAAAAAATTTATTATTCTTAATTAAAAAAAATAATTAAAATAATTGTTCCAAATGAATTTGGAGATATATTAGTAATTCATTTTTCATAAACTTTAAAAAAATAAATAAAAAAAATTAAAAAATGGGTATATGTAATTCATCCAACGATGAAAAGCGTAAAAGCAATCCAAACCATCGAGAAGCCAACAAAAACCACCGAAACGCCTCAAAATCCCGCGGACTAGTAAAAGCTGAATTAGACGACGATTCCCACCAAATCTCAGAAAATATAGATCAAAGAGACACCATACTAAAACGAGGTCAAAGAAAAGAATTGCAAAACATGATCGAAAATTACAACGAAGAAATTGATGATTACGCCTTCGGTCAAAATAAAACATTACTTTTACAAGCATGTATGATTTGCTCCAATCCCGATGTCGTTGATATGATAATGGCGAAAGGAGCCGATGTCGATAAGGAAGAATACCAAACGGGGAATACTGCCTTATTTTTAAGTGCAGTTGATTTAAAGGTGGATTTTGTGAAAAAGTTGTTGAAGTATAATCCTAATTTGCAGCATAGGAATCATGCGGGACAAAATATTTTTGATTTTTTGAATTTTCAGTTGTTTGAACAGAGGCAAAAAATTGGGAGGGAAATGACTGAGGAAGAAAGGGATAAATATCAAGAAATTGAAAATATGCTTAATGATTATGTGGGAAAGGAATAAGGTTTAATATTATTTTTCTTTTATTTTTATATTAAAATACTTATAAATATTATTATAATTATAATTTTTTATTAATCCTATTAAATCAAAATTAATAATTTATTTATTTGAATTTATT
>JAEEGK010010959.1_pt1 | contig 20825 bp, 4 predicted proteins | sample 8958771 | NCBI WGS metagenome assembly JAEEGK01 (sample SAMN16246547, study PRJNA631951) | gut metagenome | biome: gut microbiome; feature: rumen; material: SC-attached | host: Bos | place: Iran: Karaj | collected 2018-10
AATAATAATATTTAAAATTTAAAGATAATTTTTTATTGTTTTTATTATTAAACTATTATCAAAAAAAAATATTATAAATGTTTATCTATATATTAAAAAATCTTATATTGATTCATTAATTAAAAATCTATTATTAATCAGGTAATAAATTTAAAAACATATAATTTACTTTAATTAATTATCTTTTGTATTGTCTTTTTTTTCCTCAGTTTCTTTTTCTAAATTTTCTTTTTTTTCCTCAGTTGCTTTTTCTAAATTTTCTTTTTTTTTCATATTTTCTTCTTTTTTTGATTGTTCATTATCTTGAATTGACTTTTTAAGTTTTTCTTCTTTTTTCTTTATTTTTTCCATATTATCATCAATAATAATATTAACATTATTTTCTACAATTAAATTTTCACCATCATTAATAATATTATTATGATTTTTAAGTTTAAATTCAATATAACCAAAAAGTTCATCTTTTAAATATTTATTTTCTTCTTTTATTCTTTTTTTTTCTTCAATATATATTTTCAATGATTCAATATCTTCAATATTTGTTGTTTTTATATTATTTTTTTCTTCTTCTTTTTCTTCTTTATTATTTTTCTTTTTTTTACCTTCTTCTTCTTCTACATTTGATTCTTCTGATTCATTATTTTCACTTTCATTTTTTTCTTCATTGTAATTTATAATTAAATATGAAATACCGATAATATTTAATTTATATTTTTTATGCTTTTGTTCTAAAATTTCTATTTTTTTAGTTTTCTCATCAATAAAAGCATTGTTTAAATATAATCCATCTACAAATATTACATCATTATTATGATTTAAAACTATATTTTTTTTTCCTTTTTCATCTTCATTTAATTCTTTTTTATTTGAATATTTTGTCAATATAAATTTTAATTTAATCATATCTGGAGTTATTTTACTGAATTTGTTTTCACCAAAGTATTTTTTACAAAACATATTTTTTAAAGAGTTTTTAAAAAGAGATAAATTTGTAAAAATATTTAAAGGAATAATTTCTAAAGAACCATCTTTAATCCATTTTTTAATAATTTTTATTCTACTATTTAATAAAAGAATAAAAGTACTTAGTTTCATTTGTTCCTTTTTTAAACAAAAAATATTTAATTGATGAGGAATAAAATCTTGATTTATTTGTTTGAAAAAATCATAATAATATTCATTATAATTTAAAATACCCTTTGTCATATTTAACATTATTAGAATTTCATTTTCTAGAAAAGTAATGTAATTATTATAATATTTTATTTCATAAAGTAAGCTTTCATCAAGTGGATTATTAAAACTTCCATATTTATTAATTTTAAATAATGAAGGATTTATTATTTCATTCTCTTCACTATTTGGATTATCATAATTATATAAGTATTTTATTTTATCTGGTAAATTTTCATTAAACCAAAGTAAAATATTATGAATTCTTTTAATATTGAAATTTTCATTTTCTAATTCTTTATTTTTTTCTCCTTTAAGTAAACAAACTAAATTATTAAATATTTGTTGAAAATCGTTGGTTTGTAAATTTTCTTTTTCTTCTTTTGTTCTATTTGGAATTATACTTTCATAATCTTCATTTGAAAATAAATTAAAATAATTATAAAATTCATTTGGTGTAATATCTTCATCTTTTTCCTTTCTTGGAATTTGTATTTTTTCACTTAAAAAGTAAAAGTCATCCTTAACGAAATATTTCATATTTATGATTTTATTTAAATATTTTTTCACTATAAAAAGTTCAGTGTCATCAAATTGTTTACTAAAGATAAAAATATCATTAAGTAAATAAATAAAGTATATATAATTAAATCCAATTACATTTTCTGGATTCATAAATAAATTATATTTTTCTTCAGTTAAGTTATTATTTTCAATATATTTTTCAATATATCTAAAAATATTAATTAAATCTTTTATTTCATATCCAAATGGATTATGAAATTTATGAACTTTAATTAATCCAAAAGCAATAATATAATAACAAACAAATCTTCTCATTATATTTCTTAAATAATGAAGAGGAATATTAATTAAATTATCATAAATTTCTTTTGGTATTTTTTCAACTAGATTCATTATTTGTTTTTTAATAGAATTATCATTAATATTACTATAATAATTAATAACAAGGCATTTATTAATTATTTCATTATTAATCAAAATTTCATTATCTTTTGCAATTAAAATTAATTTAAAAGAAGAAGAAATATCTTCTTTTTTCATAGATGATATATCATCAAATAATTCATAAAAAGAAAGACGTGAAAAATTAATATTTTTAATAATTATAACTCCACCGAATTTCATGTAATTATGAATAATTTCCATATCTTGAGAATTAATTTCATATAAATTATTTAAAATTATTTCTTTATATTTTATATCAGAAAATGAACTTTGTTGGTTTTGAACTTGATTATTATTTACATTCACTACATTTATATTTGGTTTAGAAACTAATTGAGTATAACAATAATCATGTAATAATTTATCATAAGCATTTATATTATTTTTTGGTGCTATTAATATAATTGCATAATAATTATTGATTTTATATTCATAAAATGATTTGATTAAATCAAAATTAATTGAATTAAAATTTGAATTTTCTTCTTCAAATAAATTTTCTTTTATTAACTTTTCAATAATCATTTCACTTCTAAAAGGTTTTAAAATATAAAAGAATAAAAATTTAGATATAGGATTTATAAATTGTTCTATATTTTCAGGAAAATTAAAGTAATTTTTTAAATAGTGATTTTCAGTTTTATTTATAATTGAAATATCTTCAGATAAATATTCATTCCAAAAACTTGGGTTTTTTCCTATATCATCTATAATTGGAGAAAAAATAGAATTACAATATTCATTTATTTTATTAAAGATATTCCATTCTTCATCATTTAAAATTTCAAATGGTGATTTAACATTATCTTTTTCTTCTTCAAAGATTTTCTTATTTCTCAATAAATATTGAATAGTGTAAAAATGCTTTTTAAATTCAGGAGATATTTTCCCTGTAATAAATAAGAAAATGCAAATAAAAATTATTTTCAAAGTTATTTTTTCAAATTTGTTTATAAATATTCCATTAATTTTATCATATATAAACAAAATTAATTCTTTAGTTTCTTCTTTATCATAAATATATTCTGATAAATCATCACTCATTAATTTTTCTTCTTCATATTTATTTTCTTCATTACTATTTTCATCATTATTTTCTTCAGTTTTTTTTTCTTCTTCTTCATTTTCATTTTCATTTTCGTTTTCTTCATTAAAATTATAATTTTTTTTATCATTTTTTTTATTTTCTGATTCCTTTTTTTTCCTTTTTGAAATTAAAAATTCAGTAATAATATCACAAAAATACTGAAATTTAAATATATATAAATTATTAAAAATAAAAAACCTACTTAACCATTTATAAACAATAGAAGAATCATTAGTTATTAAATCGAATTTTTTTGCAAAATGATATTTTCTTAAATTATTTAACTTTTCAATTTGATTAATTTTCTCAATGCAATTTTCATATGATTGACAATCATTTAAATATTTTTCATTTACATTTTTCATATTTTGTATTTTATCTACATTTCCACTTAAATCCATTTGAAGAATTGAAGTCATCATTTTAAGTTCTAATTCCTTTTTTTTTGAGTATTCTTTTATTAATTCAATTTTTTGTTTTTTAAAAATTAAATATAACTTTTCTTCTTCTGCTCTTGAAATTTTATTAAATAAATTCCATTTTATATCTCCTCTATTTATATTAAAGTTTATTATTAGCATATTTGAAAAAATGTCTGAATCGATTTTCATCTTTTCTTTATTTATGTTATTTTTTAAGAATATTAATTTGAAATCTTCATGAATTTCTAATTTTTTATTTTCAAATTTTAAAATTTTTTGATGTTTATCACCAAAAAATCTATGATTAATATAATCAAAGAAATAATAGTATATTTGATTAATTTCTGAAACATTTTCAATAAATAATATTTGTCCTATTTTTAATGCTTTTTCAAATTTTTCTTTAAATTCATTACTTGAAGTATTAAATTGGATATTTATTATATTTTTCATTTTTGAAAATTCTAAAAATGAACTTAATATATCTTTAGCAATATAATAATAATCAATAATAAAAATTTCTTTATTTTTAAAGATATTCATAAATACTAAATTTTCTTGAATATAATCATTAAACATTTTCATTGCAATACATAATTCTTTATCTTCATTAGTTTCATCTAAAAAATTTAAAATTAAAGGAATAAAATCATAATTAATTAATTTTTCATCATTTATTTTTTCTTCTGATGAACTTTCAATTAAAGCATAAATAAAATTTTGGAATTTACTTCTATAACTTTTATTAAGAACTGGAGCATAAGTTATATAAGCAGAAATAAAAACAATATAAAAATCAAAGAAATTGATTATATGATTAATATTTTCTAAATTTATTTTCCATATTTCATTATTTTCAGTTGATTTTTCTAAAAATATTTTCATTTCTTTATTTACATTTTGAATTCTATCAATTTGATTTTGAATATTATTTCTTAAAATTTCATCATTAGACATTTCTTTTTCAACAATCATAATTTGATTATCAATTTGTTTGAACTTTTCATTTAATTTTGATATAATATCTTTATGTTTATTTATTTGTTCATTTATATCTGAAATAACTTTTAAATTTTCAACTTGTGAAAAATAAATGTCAAAATATTTATTTAAAGAACCAAAATAATCACATATTACTCCTGCTAATTTGTATGGTTTATTAAATTTATCTGATGAATTAAATTCACTGTTATTTAATATTTCTTTAGTAATTTTAACTAAAAAATCAGGTGCATTTGAATAATCTATTTTTATTAATTCTTTAAATGTTTTTATATCAATAGTTTTTTTTATATTATCATAATCACTATAGTTTGGATCCTTTAGACATTCATAAATTTTACTTAAAAGATATTTTCCAAAAGAAAAACTTTCCCATGTGTTTTTTATTTCTACAATGTCTTTATCTGTTAATTTAAATAAATAATTTGAATTTTTTTTCACTGAGTCTTTAAATGGTTGTAAAATATCATTTAGTTCATTTTGTTTTTTGGTTAATTCTTGATTACATATATTTAAAGGTTTTTCTTCTTCATTTTTTTTCCCTCTTATTAATAATTTTTCTTGATTTAATTCTAAGATTTTTTTCTTATTTAACTCTAATTTTTCAAAAGTTTCTTTTTTTGGAGTTCTTTTTTTAATATCTTCTTGTAAAATTATAATTACTTCATTTACTTTATTTATTACATTTTTAGAATATTCATAATTTTTCTTTTTTTGATTTAAAATGTTTTTATATTTATTATAATTATTTAAAATAAAATCACACATCATCATATAATTTTTATGATTAATTGGTAAATCAATTTTTATTAATTTTGAATATTCTTCATATAATTCTTTTGCTTTATTATGAATTTCTATCATAATTTTACTTAAAAATGTGGGAATTTCAAATTTTCCTAAAATTTGAGTACTTATATTTTCAATATAATCTTGATTATAATCTGCAATATATAAAATATTACTCTTATTACCAATAAAAGGATAATAAGTAAATAATTTTCTATAAATTTCAGAATTGGATGAAATACCAATAAATATATTTAAATTGTTTCTTATTCTATTTTCCATTTCTTTTAAATCTATTTTTCCATAATTTTTATCATCAAAAAAAGGAGAGAAGGTATCAATAGCCATATCTGGATTTAATAATTTAGAAATTGTTTCTAAAATAACTAATTTATTTTCAGAATTTAAATTTTCAAAAATATCATTTTGACAAATTAAATACATCTTTCTATTATTATATACACACTCAGTTAAAATTTTATTAATAGTTTTATTTATAAAAGAAATAACACCATTTAAGAGTAAATCTCTTATTTCTAATTCAATAAAAGGAATTTGGAAAATATATAAAGCTATTTTTAATAATAATTCTTTTCCAGAATGTATATTTCCTATTATAATTAAACTATGAAAATCACTTTCTAAAATTCTTAAAATTCTTATTATATAATTTATTAATTTATCATTAAAATCATGAATAACAAAATTTTTATGTTCACTATTTTTTCCACCTCCATTTAAATAAGAATCCAGATAAAATTTTTCAATTTTTTGTTTAACAAAATTTTTAAAATCTATTTTTTTACTTATATATACATGTTGTAAGTCTTTTACTGGAATATAATTTTTTTCTTTATTTTCTTCATAAACATCAATAAAATTTTTTCCAAAAATAAAAGATGAATCATTGTCTATTTGTTCAAAAATTTTTTCATCTGTTTTATCTTGTTTGAAAATAGAATTATAAACATCACATATTACTTTTTTAAACATTTTAACATCATCTACATTTATCATTTGATCAGTATAAATACAATAATTTTCATAGAAAAATATTTTTTTTAAATATTCAGGATATTCATTAGTCCCTTTAAAAATAAACATATGAAATCTTTGAATTACATTTGTAATATCTCTTAAATTAAAAGAATAATGTAAATTATTGTAAGAATGAATAATATTATTATTTAAATTTTCTACTAATAAAAATTCAACTTGTAAATATTGATTAGCAGTTATATTTGAAGTATTAGGAATAAAATTTCTTAAAAAATATTCAAAAGTTGGTTTATAAATCTGAGAACAATTCGTAGAAACAATATTTATAGTAATTAAATTAAATCTATTAATATATCTTATAAAATCTAATTTATTACTTGAATCATCATTAAAAGTATTATTTTCATAAGAAGGATAATTATAACAACCACTAACATTAATTAAATTAACATCTTGATAATATTTCATAAAATTTATTTTATCATCATAAAAACATTTAATCGAAAGAAACTTTCTAAATAATTCATTAATTTGATTTGGATTTTGATTAACATGAACATCATCAATAAAAATAATAGTTTTTCTTCCATATTTATCTCCTAAATATTTCCTTCTAAAATTATCTAAATGATTATTAATAAAACTTTCAATTTCTTTAGATTTAGTTAAATAAGTCATATTATATTTTAAACTTTTAATCTTAGATTTTTCCTTATCTAAATCATCAATAATATATTTAATCAAAAATGATTTTCCACTACAAGGTTTTCCAACAATAAACATTGGAATTTGATTTAGAATAAATTTCCTAATTAAATAAACATAAGGTAAGAAGTCACTTGTTATAATAAAATCTTTATTATAATGATAAACAAAGCCTTTTGGAAAAGTAGGAGGATTATATTTATCATTTGTTAATATATTATTCCATAATGTAAATTCATAATTTTCTTCATTAATATAATAATCTAAAATTGGTCCTTTTAAATCATCAGATTTAAATAAATCATTTATTACTTTTTCTATTTTTGTTTTTATTAAGAAATTAGTTAATAAATTCATTGTCCAAGTACAAGAAAAAATAAAAATATTTAAAGTTTGTCTTTTTATTATTTCTATTTTTGGAACATAAGAATAATTTTTTCTTCCTATTTTATTATCATTAAAGTCAAAAACAGGAATTAAAGAATCAAAAATTTTTATTAAATTAATAATAATGAAATTTTCATTAATACAAAAATTTAAACATTTTATTCTATTCATTTCTATAAAATCAATAATTGGACTTATGTAATTTTCAAATAATCCTTTAACATAATTTTTTAATTCTTCATTTAAATTTATTTTATAATTTGTTTCAATAAAAGCATAAGCAATATTTAACCAGGAAAAATTATTATAAGAAAAGGAAAAAATATTTTGTTCAGTAATAAAAGTGGGAGAAGCTTGATTAAGTGAATTTGTTTCATATATAAATTTAATATCATTTAATTTCAATTTATAAGCATCTGTTAATGTAAATTGACAAAAGCTATCATATAAATTTGTTAAATTAGAATACCAATTAAAAGAAATTGAACCATCAAAAATTATTGATTTTATCTTTCTTTGATTTTCATCATTTATATTATTTATTGTTAAATAATTTTGATTTTGATTTGAATTTAATTTTGATTCTGAAGAATTTTCTTCTTCTTTTTTTTCTTCATCTATTATTTTTTCATTATTTTCTTCTTTTTTTAAATTTTCTATTTCTTTTTCATTTTCTTTTATTTTATTTTCTTCATTATTTTCAATATTATTCTTTTCAGATTTTGAATTTACTTTATTTTCATTATCTTTTGAATTAATATTTTCTTCTTTATTATTTTCTGAATTATTCTTTTCTTCTTTTTCTTCTTCTTCATTTTTTTTTTCTTCTTCTTCATTCTCAGAAGAAGTCTTTTCATCATATCTAAAAGTAGATTTTTTTCTTTTTGATTCACTTTTATTATGTTCAATTAATTTAGTATAAGAAACTAAATTAATTTTTTTATAATGTTCATCAATATCATTTAAATCATAATCACTTCCATCAATTAATAAATCTAAAATATTTTTAAAAAAATAATTTGAATTTTGATGTGATTTTATAACATTATTTTCAAAAAATAACTTTTCATATGTCATTGAATTTTGAAATATTTTAATATAATCAAATATAGGATATTTTTCATTATTAATATTATTTAATTGCAATGATATATCTCTTAAAGTTACTAATATATTTGTTTTTCCTGTTAAAACTGGTCCTACGATTACAAAAGAATTAAAAGTCTCAAAATTTAAATATAAGTCTTTTATTTTATTGAAATATTCTTCGTTTTGAAAATGGAATTTATTTATTTCTTTTTCTATAGTACTGTCAAATAAATTTAATTTAATTAGTTGATTTATTTTTTCTTTCTTTTCATTTGTTGGTTCTTTTCTGTTTTTATTTTTTAATGTATTTTCTTTTTCTATTCTTAACTTTTCTTCTTCTTCTTCGTAATCACAGAAAATTATATTTATTAACTTTTCAATATTGTTTTTTTCATTTTCATCATATTTTATAAATGGATTCAATATATTAAACATACAACTTTTTAAAATTTTATTAATTGTTTTTTTATTTATTGATTGTATATTATCCATTAAGTAAAATTTCATTTTTTTGATTAAATTAAATTCAATTTTTTCTCTTAATCCTTTTTGATTAAAAAACTCACTTTTACTAGTTAAGTTTTTTATTATAAATATAATTTTACTTCCAATTTCATCAGGATTATCAATTGCATAGTTTTTTAAAATTAATTTCAAATAAATTTCTACTTTAATATTATTCATTCCAATTATTCTAAAGTAATCTTTAATATTAATAGGAATAGAATCGATATTTTTTCTTCCTATAAAATCTACATTATAACTTAAAAAAATATTAAAGTGTTTTTCATTAATTGAATATCTTTCATTTTGATTTTCAATATAAATTCCTTCTTCAATAGAAGCTTTTATATTTCTATAAACTTCCATAATTCTATCAGAAATTAAATTTAATATATTATTTTCTACTACATTAACATTTTCTAAACAAATCCAATTTCCATTTCTCATATATCCATAAAATAAATTATTAATACCAGTTATTTCTAATTTTTCATTACATTCAAAGAAATTAATGTATTTTCCTAATATATTACTTATAATTGATAAAGTTTCTTTCTTTAAATAATTTTGATTGTTAAAAATTAAAAATGGTTTTTTTAAAGATAAAACATTGAAAATAGAAATAAAAATCTTTTCAGTTTGAGGAAGAAAATAAAAGTTATTTTGCAAACCAACATATTCATTTCCATATTCAAAAGAACAATTAAATAATTTAATGTTAATGAAATCATTTTCTAATTTTATTGATACAATCACTTGAAAAGTATAATCATTAGGATTAACAACATCTTCTCTGATTAAATTCTCAATCATTGTAATAAAATAATTTTCTAAAGATATTAAAGATATTAAAATTTTTCTTTGTAAATCATTAGTTGAATCATTTTTTAATAATTTAATATATTCTTCTTTTTTTCCATTTTTATTTTCATGATATAAATCAAATAATTTATCAAAAGCTTCTTCTTCATTAACTAAACTTTTTTCTAAAGAATCATAAATTGAATAATAAACACATTGAGATATTGCTTGAGCAATATTATCTTTATTTTTAATTGTATCTATAATTACTTCAAAAGGTCTTTTTTTACTTTTTGGTTTTTGAGAACCATCAAATTCTCTTTTAAATAATTTAAATTGTTCTTTTAATCTTTTTGTAATTCCTTGTTGAAAAGTTTCTATATCATCTTTTAAAGTTCTTGTTGTTTTTGTATATTTAATGTTTAATTCTTCATTATAAAAAAATGTTTTTATTTTCATAAATTCTTCATTATCATTTCCTGGTTTTATTTCTTTTATAAAAGGGAAGAATTTCAAAAGTAATTTTTGTCTTATTTCGAAATTTTCTTTATATTGAAATAAATTTAATAAATCTTCATCTGATAATAAATAAAATTCTTGGAAATCTTTTTTTTTCCTTTCTAAATATATATTTATTGATTTGTAATTTAATTCATAATTATTTATTAAATTAGATAAATAGTTCATTACTCTTTCATGGGAATTTTCTATATATTTACTTAAGATAAGAGAATCTTTTAAAATTTTTGTTAAATTTTTCGTCATTGATTCACTTATTAATTTTTTATATTCTGTAGGCATTTCTTTTTGAAATTCTGTATTAAAAATTAAAGCTTCGCTTTTTAGCATAAATAATTGATAATCATAAAAAGAATTTAAGAAATTTTCATATTTATAATAATTACTTATTAATTTCTTTAAATCTTTTTCAATAACTGAAGCATATTCATTTAATAATTCTTGATTTAAAATCATTAAATTTTTTTCTATATATTCATATTCTTTATCAAAATCAGAAAATAATATAATAAATTTTTGACTTCCTTTTTCATTATCTACTTTTAATTTTAAAGGAATATGATGAATAATATATTCATCATAAGTATTTTTATATATTATTTTAATTCTTTTTTCTTCATTTGCTCTTAAATTTAATTTTCTTAATTCATCTAATAAATTAAAAATATTTTCCATTTTTAAAAGTTTACCAACAGTAAAGAAATTTTCATTAAAATCAAAATTAATTCCTAATATAAATTTTAAAGTGTCTTTTAAATAATCAATTTTTTGAATATTTTCATTTTGAATTATTTTAACAATTTCATTTACTTTTTGATAAATTAAAACTCTTTCTAAAAATTCTTTTGGAACATTAGAATTATCTAAATCAATAAGAGAAACTTGACAAATTTTAATCCATTTATCAATTAAATTTTCACAAGATTTAGTATCCATACTTAAAATTTGAGTATTATCTAATTTCTTTTTTAATTTTTGGAATTCAGAAATATTTTTCCATATTTTCATTTTTAAATCATATTGATATGTTAATTCATCTAAATTTTCAAAATTACTTTTATATATTTCTTCCATTTCAATATCAATTTCTTGTTGTTGAAATATTTTTTTATTTTCAACAGCTCTTTCAATTTGTAATGATTTATCTTCTAAAAATAAAATAGGACCAGCTGTATCTTCATGATAAATATTTATTATATCTTCATTTAATTCTGTTATTAAATGCTTAATTTTATCATCAAATTTTTTTATTTTTACCATTAAATCATTTCTAAATTTTGCTATATTATTATCAATAAAATAAACAACTGAATCATATCTTCTTTCAAATTTATTTTTTAATATTTTTAATTCACTAATTGACTTTTTATCATATTCTTGTAATCTTATTTCTTTATAATTATGAGCTATATTAATTAATTCATTTATTTCATCCTCTTCTTCATCAATAGTATTTCTTATTTTAGTACATTCTTCACATTCTTTTTTTAAAGAAATAAAAGTTTCTACATTAGTTGGATTATTCATTATTTTTTTATAATATATTTCTACTTTTTCATTTAATAATTTAGTTTTTCTCACTAAAATATTAGGAATTATTAAAAAACATTTTTTTAATAATTTCCTTGGTTCATATACTACTTGATCTAATAAATAATCTAATTGAAATTCAAATAAACCTATATTAATTTTTTTCTTTAATGCTCTTACTTTCTGATCTTCTTCTTTTAATTTAACAATTAAATCTCTTAATTCTTCATGAGTTGCTTGTTGTTCAAGTTCAACAAAATTAATTTTAGAATTAGCAATAAAATTATTTAATATTGGAGTTAAATCATTTGCATATTTATTTAAAGCTTTATGACAATTATCAAAGTTTTTTTTAATGCTTTTATAATAAAAATTAAATTCATCACTTTCTTTAACTCTCCCATTCAAAACTGAATTTTGATCTATTGAAATTTCAAAAACTTCTTCAAAACAAATCATATATTGTGGAAATTCTTGAGGATCAATAAAGCTTTTTTTATATATTGTAGTATATATATTTTCTTGAATAAAATGATCAAAAATTGCAGTTTTAATTAATTCCATTGATGGATTATATGATATTTTACTTCCTAAAGTTAATATCACTGCTACAATTATTGGATTATCTGACCATTCATTTAAATAAGCTTCATATAATCTTTCAAATTTTTTATTTAGCATTTTTAATGAAAATATAATTAAATCAAATTTTGCTTGATTGAATAAAAAATCTATTAAACGAATATATCTTAATAATTTTTTATAATGTCTTTTCCTTGTAGCATCTTGAGCATATGGAATAGCATCTTTTAAAAAAGCTTGTAAATTATTTTCTTGTGTTTTTTTTTCTTTTGCTTTTTTTGATAATACCTTTTTTTCTGTGTTATTATTATTATTATTTTCATTTTGTTCATTATTTTTTTCATTATTTGAATTTTCACTTACTTTATTATCATTATTATCATTAACATTCTCAATATTCTCATCTGAAGTAGCATTATCATCTAAAGTAATATTTTTTATTTTTTTAAAATTTAAATAAGAAAATTTACAAGCATTATTTAATTCTCTTTTTACTCTATTTCTAAAATCATCTATTTTTCTATTATTATTTTGTAATCCATCAACATAAAGTTGGCTAAATTTATTTAAAAAAACTGGTGATGGAATTTCTATTTTAAATAAATTATAATATACCATTTCTTTTAAAATTTTTCTTATATCCAATATCCCTCTTAATAAATGAATATCTATTAAATGAAATCTTTTTTTTAATTTTTCAGTATAATAAGCTCTTTTAGTTTTTTTATAAAATCTACTCCATAATTCAAATAATTTAGCAGTTTTAAAATTTTTAAATAATGATATTTCCATTAATTTTTTATATTTAGTATAATTATTAATCCATTCATTAACAGAATATAAATGAGGAACTCCTTTTTGATAATGTAAAATAGTATTTTTTGAAATAGTTAAATATTCAAAATTCTTTTGAGGAGATATTTTATTTTTTAAATAAGTTTTTATTTTTGAAGAAACTTGAAAATTACTTAACTTATTTATTTCTTGGTAAGAACATAATAAAAAATCAACTGGGCCTCCTATTCTTTTTGCATATAAGAAATCATTATCTTGTAAAAATAAATGTTGTCTGAAATTAGTAAAGTCAATTGGAATTTTTCTCTCCCCCCTTTTCAAAGAAATTGTATTACCTTTTGATATTGATTCCTTAGTTGATTGATCATTATTATCGTTTAAAATTAAGTTATCTATTTTTACATTATCATTTTGATTATAAATTAAACTTTGACTTTCACTTCTTTTCATTTTATGAAATGAATTTTCAGATTCTTTAGGATAATAATTAAAAGAAAATTTCTTATTTGATAAATTCATTATTTTTTGTTCGACATTTTTTAAATTATTTGAAACAGAATTTAAATTTTCATTTTTTAAATCTTGAATACTTTTCAATTTAACTTTTTTAACATTAAAATTAAATTTTTTTTCATTTAGTAAATTTCTATTATTGTTTATGTTAAGACTACTCATATTTTTTAATTTAGATATTTTTTTTCTATCAACAATCACAGGAAGATTAATACATTCTCCTATATCTTTTGGTATATTAGATTTTGTGTTCCAATTTTGCATTATTACATTTCCATTTAAGCCTGAAAATATATCTCCTACTGAACGACTTGAACTTAAAGTTTTTTTGTTTAACTCTTTTTGTCTTATTGGATGTAAAACTTTTCTGTGAGTATTCCCTTCTATTACTGGATTTAAATATAATTTGTCTAAAAGTTTATTGTTTTCATCCATTTTTTTTATTTAAAATTTAAGAAAATTTTTAAAATTTTTAATTTAATTTTTTAGATAAATTCATTGTTTTGAATTATTCAAATATACAAAAAATGTCATTCAATAATTTAAAGGAATTAATATGAATTTATTTGATTCTAAAAATTTTTTTATATATTCTTTCTAAATTCTAATCTTAATTCATAAGAAAATATAGGCAAAAATTTATTTTTTATTTTTAATCATTATTTTAAAAAAAATCTATTTAACCATGGCCACACAAAAACAGGAACAAATTTATATTAATGAAAAGACAAATTTTTTTCAAAAAGAGTTGATTCAAAAAAGAAATCAAATTCAAAAAATATTTTTTCAAAAATATAAAGAAAAGATCAAGAAATTTGATGATAAGTAATCCTTTTCTTACAGATTAGGAATTAATTCTTATAGAAATGATAACAAAAATATAAAATAATTTATCAAGAAATATAAAAAGAAATTAGTTCTAATTATACAAAAGATAATATAAATTTAAATATTCTATCAAAAGGAAAAATTGAATGTAATGATTTTGATGATATTTTTTTTAAAACTAATTACTATAATGAAAAGAATTATAAAATAAAAAACAAATTTTTAATGATATTATTAGAATAAAAAAAAAGAATTTAATGGAATTTAAAATATCATTCAAACTCAAAAAAAATTTTAAATAATAATTATAAATAATGATTTTCAAATTATAATATTACATTAATTATAATAATTTTTTTCAAAAATAAAAAAAAACTAAATTATATTAAATTTTATATATATAAAACAATTAAATAAATGAATGAAATTAATTTAAAATATTTATAACATATATAGGGACTAATATATTTGAATTATTATTTTTTCCAAAAACAAAATTTTTATTTACTTGTTCAATTGAATCACTATTACCAATCCAATCAAAAGGATTTTTAAAATAAAATTTATCATCATTTTTATTATAAACAATATTATCAATTACATTATTTTCAAAATTTTTTTTCTGTACTAAAGCATACATTACTATTTTATTACTTTCTGAATTTTTATTTATTAAATTATTAGGATTTTCTTCAATCATTAAGAAACATTCTTTTATTTGATAAATATCATTAAAAAAATTATCAATTATTTCATTATAATATGAATAAAATAAAAGTAAATTATTTTCAAATAAAAATTCAATTGAAGAATAATTTGAAAAAACTTGATGATAATATTCATGACAATACCATTTTTCTAATGTAAAATTTATTATATTAAAATTACTTATAAATGCTTTTATAAATTTAAATTCTTTTTCTTCTTGTGATATATTTATTAAAAAACTTTGATTTATATCATAATATTTTAATGGAAAAGAAATGTGGTTTATAAAATATAAAAAATTCATTAAAAAATTTTTATTGTTTAAATCTGGTGAATTACTCAATTCACTATTTGATTGGTATAAAAAATTAAAACATTTTGCTTTATTTTGACTTATATTATTCAAATTTTGAGATTCTTTTTCTTTTTGATTATTTTTTGAAATTTTATTCTCAGGAAAATATTTTTTATTTAATAAAGGAGTTTTTAATATTCTTTGATTTAATATTTCATAATTTAAATTTGTGGTTTCAATTTCAATATTTTGAATAAAATTTTTTTTATATTTATTTCTACTATTTTCATTACTTTCAATTTTATTAATATTACCAAAATTTTGAGATGAGAAATTTAAACTTTTACTCATAATATTAGGATTTTCTTTTAATTTTTTTTCAATTATAAAAAACATTTTTTCATATTTTGAATTTTTTAATATTTTTATTAAATCTCTTATATGAAATTTATTTGGTAATAATGAATTTTTTACTATTAATTTTGTTTCTTTATTTATTTCATTAAAATAATTTTCAATATTATAAATAGAAGCAAGATCATTTGCCAATTGAATATAATCTTTATAAATAATAAAACCATTTGAATCACATAAATTAATAAATGTTTGTTTTAATATTTTATATGTATTTTTACTTTCATCTATTATTTCTATTTCATTATTTAAATTATTTTCACTTTCATTTATAGATAAATTTTTACTATTAATTGTAGTAAATTTTTCTTTTGTAATAATATTTTGATATCCTGTTGTTGTTGAGATATTTGTCATTTTATTATTATTTGATATTGTAAGATTATGATTAAAATTTTCTTTAAATTTATTTCTGGAAGAATTTTGATTTTGATTTGTATTATCACTTCTTATTGAATTCATTAAATTATTATTTTTTTTAGAATAAAAAAAATTATTGTTATTTGGAATACCTTTTTTAATTGCATCTGATTTTTCTTCAATTGATATTCCAATCATATCTAAATTATTTAAATTTTCAATTCCTAATATTAAAAAATTTCTATATGATTTTATTTGATTTTTATTTAAATTTTTCACATTTGGATGATTAAAATAATCTATTAAATTATTAAATATTTCATTAGGAACTACTTCTAAATTATAAAAATTTCTATTAAAATCATTTTCAATTAAATTTAATTCTCTTAAAGTTTTTATTTTCTCTAATTCTTTAACAATATTATTTAAATTTCTTAATTGATTAAAAGATAAATTTAATTTTTGTAAATTAGTAAAATTTTCTATAAAATTAATTTCTACAAATAAATTATATGATAAATCAATTAATTCAACATTGTCACAAATATCATTTTTATCTTCAAATTCAATATTCATTAATTTATTATTATCAAGTAGTAAATTTTTAATATGATTGTGACTTCCAGATATAACAAAATTATTTAAATTATTATATGAACATTCATAAAATTGAATATATTCTAAACAATTTTGTATTTCATTTGATATTAATAAATTTCCTTTTAATTGTAGAAATTTTAAATTTTTTATTTTTGATATTTCAAAATTTTTAATTTCATTTTCTGAAATTGAAAGATATTCTAAACTACTTAAATAATTTACTGTAGGGAAACTATTTAATTTATTGCCATTAATAGATAAATACATTAAATTTGGGAAAATGAATTTATTTTCAAAGGATAGATTTATTAATTTATTTGAATCAATTTCTAATTGAAGGAGTGTTTCATTTTTATTTTTGAATTCTAAATTTTCAATGTTATTATTTGAAATATTAACTTTTTCAATTGATTTTAAATTACCTATTAAATTAGAAATTTCACCACTTTTTAAATTATTATTACTTAAATTTAAACTTTTTAAATATAAAAGACTTTTTAAATATTGTAATTGGTCATCACTAATATAATTATTTGATAAATTTAATTCAGATAATAAATAAAATTTATTAAATCCAACTAAGGATATTATTCTATTAAAAGAGATATCAAAATATTTTAATTGAAATTCACCTTCTAATTTTGAATTAAAATTTGAAATTTTATTATTTGATATTGATAATTTTTGACATGTTATTGGAATTGTTTCTATTTGAGATATTAAATTATTATCTAAAATATATTCAAAAGCTGAATTTTCTGAAATTAATGGCATTTCTGTTAATTCTCTTTTTGAAAAATCAAAAACTTTCATTTTAATAAGTTTTTAAATTTATTTTAAATTTAATATAAAAATAATTTCAAAATAAATTAATTAATAAATTTTTAAATAAATAAAATTAATAATAAATTTAAATTAAATAATTAAAACTAATATAATATATTCACAAAAAAAGATATATTATAATTACATAAAAAAATAGTATTAACATATCAAAAAAGAAATTATTTAAAAGAATATCTAAAGTAAGAGAAATAAATATTATTTATATAAAAGCATGATTTTTGAATGATAACAATTAGAAAATATATATAATTATTTATATTATACTTTTTTAATTTAATTATTTTTATTAAAAATTTAAAAACAAATTTATCAAAATATAAATTTAGAAAATAAATATATCCATAAATCCCATTAAATGATTATGATGTTAAAAAAAAAAATTAACAATGATTTATTAATTATATATTAATTTAATAAATAATAAATAGATATATTTATTTTTAATTTGATATTCAACCAATTTAATAGAAATAAAATATTTTTTTTAATTAATAAAAAAAATGATAAAAAATGATAACAGAAATGAAGCAGAAGATGTAAGTTTTCCAAATGAAAATAAATCCAAAATTATTTTATCTAAAGAACCCTTACAAAAAAATAATATAATCTCACATGACAATTGTATAAATTGTTTAATTAAATGTACTCAATTTACACTTAAAGTAAATATTAAACATAATGAAAAAAATTTAAATTATTACTATAATAAGAATTATAATATTTTTTATTATAAAGATTCAACTGCACAACAGATAATAAATTTAATTAAAAAGAAAGAAAATTTAAATCAAAAAATGAATAAAGAAAACATTCAATTTATCACTGGAAATAAATTTAATGAAAATGAAGATAAATTATTATATAAAAATATTAATTTTCCTATTGAAAATAATTCAAATAGAATTAATAAAATTTTAATTTGGGAAAATCCTACTATTCTTTTATCAAGTAATGGAAATAATAATACATCTTCCTTTTTAATAGAAATTAATTTAAAAAATAATTCAGAAAATAATAAATATTTTACGGAAATAAATAAAAATTTCATTAATAATCAAGAAATTACTTGTTATTTAAATGGAATTGTTCATAATAAAGAATTATTAAAAAATGAAATTATTTTTTCATTTGAAACTAAAAATATAATTAAATCTATTCAAAATAGAATTGAAGAATATAAAAATTCTTATTATATTTCAAAGAAAAAAGGTTTAAATTTTGATTTCAAAAATAATTTTTTTACTCCTATTTATTCAAAATCAAATCTTGCTTTTTCATTTTCAACAAATAATAAAAAAGAAATTACAAATATTGAATATTTGCAAACTAATTTTAATTCAATTCTTAATAAAAAATTTGTTATAGATAAATTATATATTGGTATTGATGTTCCAAATTATTTAGTAAATAATGAAAATAATGAAACAATTTTAACATTATCTAACAAAAATTCTTATAAATATCAAATGAATAATATATTAAATGAATCTTTTGAATTTTTTTCAAAGAATGTTTCTAATAATTTTAATAATAATAATGTAAATTATATTATCAATAAACCAAATTGTTTAAATAAACCATGTAATAAAAATGATTTTGCCAATTTTAATAATTCCTCATTCAATTTGAGTAAACAATATCCTCAAAATAATAAATATATAAATTCTAAGAGAAAAACCTTTGGACATTATTTGGTTAAAAATTATAAAAAATATAACTATCAAAAAAATACTGAAACTATAATTTTAAATCCTATTGATATATTTACAAAATTAATATTTGAAAAATACAAAGATGAAAATAATTCATTATGTAATTTTTTACTTTTTAAACAATTTATCCAAATTGAAAATCAAGAAAAAAAAGATATAACAATTGACAAAATATTTCATTCTTTTTCAAAAATAAATATATTAAACTATAATATTCCATTTATAGATAAAAATGGTGAATTACAAAATATTATATATTCCCCAACAATTTCAAACTTATTTTTATTAATTAAAAATAGTGAAATAATTGATGAATTATCAAAAAATTTAATTATTAAATCTAGAAAATCTTCTGCTTCAACAAAAAGTTCATGTGATGATAACATTTATAATGATAATATGATTTCTAATATAAAAATAAAAATCTTAAATTCAAATGAATTAATTTTCGAATTTAATGAAACAAAACCACATTTTGTAAGGAAATGTTTGATAGAACAAATAAATTATATTCTAAATTATTTAAATGTCAAAAATTTTAATATTAGTGATATAGATATTGAAAGTAGTTTTTTTTCAATAACATGGAATAGTATGAATATTAATTTATTAAATGTAAATTTTTTATCGTTTTATTATTTAAATTCAAATCTCATTGGTATTTTACCAATTAAAATAGAAAAAGAAAAATGGATTAAAACAATTTCTTATAATAATAATAATTTTAATAAAGATTATGATATTATATTTCATAATTTAATTAAAAAAGTTGAAGATTTTTTGATTAATATTAATAGTAATTTAAATTATTGTTTATCATATTCATCAGATTATGAATTTTATTTAAAAAATAAATCTTTAATACTTAAAGATTAGGTATATATAAATAGTTTTGATTTTGATAAATAATGTAATATATCATTTAAAAATTATTTTAAATATGATTAAATAAATAATTTAGGTTATTTTCAACCATATAGAATTACAAATGTACTAATATTTTGTTGGAATAACTTATTTTATTTTTTGTAATAAAAAATATATCAATTAATTTTTTAATAATATTAATATTTTTTATTCTTTTAGTCTTTCATATTCAAAATTTCTTTTTAAAGAAAAAACTATTATAAATAATTTCATTTATATTTTGAGAAAAATGAAAGAATAAAAATTTTAAATTTTTTAAATTTGAATAG
>JAEEGK010010961.1_pt1 | contig 20823 bp, 8 predicted proteins | sample 8958771 | NCBI WGS metagenome assembly JAEEGK01 (sample SAMN16246547, study PRJNA631951) | gut metagenome | biome: gut microbiome; feature: rumen; material: SC-attached | host: Bos | place: Iran: Karaj | collected 2018-10
CACTCCTACCCCAGGACCCCTCCAACTCCCCTGAGAGGGGAGAGATGGGGCGAGAGGAGTAGATTGAGTCAAGGATTTAAAGGATTTAAAAGGAACAACGGAAAAAACGGAAAAGAACGGAAAAACAGAAAAGAAAGATTTTTTTCATCCGATAATTCTTAAAAATTTGGCTACTTTGAGGTAAAATTTCCGATTTTTCGAAAATTTTCCGATATTTCCGTTGTTAAAAGTGAAAAGTGAAAAAGTTACTACCGCATTTGTTTAACGTATTGCTTGCAACGATGATTGCAACTACAACAATGGCTCAGGAGGTGATGGATGTGCACAGCCACATCATCACTTCTGAGTTTGTGTCTGCCTTGGAGAACGAGGGACGACTGATGGACGAGGGATTTCCCCTGCCAAAGTACGACGTGGAGAGTCAGCTCAAGTGGATGGACGAAGCTGGTGTGCAGACATCGGTGCTGACATTGGCGGCACCACAGCCAACATCACCAAAAGTAGTGAGACAGACTAACGAGTCCGCTGCTCGTATCAAGCGGGAACACCCAGGGCGATTCCTGTTCTGTGCAGCCCTCCCTCTGCCCGATGTCGGCAAAGCTATCGAAGAGGCGAAGTATGCGCTCGATGTGCTGAAGGCTGATGGCATCAAATTGGCGACCAATGTGCAGGGACAATATCTTGGTGCTCCAGAACTCGACACCCTTTTTGCCTTCCTAAACGAGCGTAAGGCAGTGGTGATTCTGCATCCCCATCGCCCTGAACCAGTGAACAAGCAGGTGATGGTTCAAACACCGCTCGCCATGCAGGAATATCTTTCAGAAACTACACGTGCCGTGACGAACATGATCAGTCGCAACGTACTGGCTCGCTATAATAAAATAAAGGTGGTAGTGCCTCATTGCGGTGCCTACCTACCGCTTGCCATCCCTCGTATGAAGTCGCTGACGCCTGTGATGCAGACGAACAAAATGGTGGGCGAGATTGACTACGATGCCAACCTCCGTGCATTGTATTACGACCTTGCCGGCGCACATAGCCCTGAGACTATTCGCATGCTACTCACCATCACCACACCCGACCACCTTCTTTATGGTTCCGATTATCCCTACGTTGCCCCGCAGGTACTCACTCAGAGCCTCGCCCGCATGAAGCAATATCTCTCCACCGAACCCGACCTTGCACCATTCCGCGAGATGATTCTCTACAAGAATGCTCAGTGGCTTTTGGGGCAGGCTATTGAAAAGCCGTCTGCCGTCAGTCGCACAGCCGACGGCATGCTGTTCCGCTTGGCAGAAATTGAGGTTCATCCCCAATATCTGATAGAATACCTTGCTGCAGCTGCCGAGATACAAAAAGCGAGCCTCGCCGAGGAGCCTGGCGTCGTCTGCCTGTTCCCTACGCAGACCAAGGAGGACAGTTGTCAAATCCGCATTCTCGAAATCTATGCCTCTCAACAAGCCTACCAGCACCACATCCAGACGGCACATTTTAAGAAATACAAACAGGGCACACTCCACATGGTGAAGCATCTGAAGTTGCAAGACCTCCAGCCGCTGACACCAGAGACCATGAACAAGATTTTCAAACGATAAGTAACGACTAAAAACAAGACAAACGGACTATGAAAAAGATTATAACAATGATCTGTGGCATGCTACTCACATTCATCAGCAGCATGAATGCCAAGACGCTCGTGGTGTATTACAGCTATACGAATAACTGCCACGATATTGTGCAGACGCTATCGTCGCAGATTGATACAGACGTGATGCGCATTGAGCCTGCCGACAAGACGCAGAAGTACGAGGCAAACGGTTATGCCATCGGCACGAAGTTGCTGAATGCCATCAAGGCTGCGCCCAACGATGCTACAAGTTATCCTGCCATTGATCCTGTGAGCATCACCGACCTCACTCCCTATCAGACCATCATCATCGTCACACCCCTGTGGTGGAGCCAGATGGCAGCCATCATGCAGACCTACCTCTTTCATCATGGTGCAGAGATGGCTGGCAAGAACATTGGACTGATTGTGTCGAGTGCCAGCAGCGGTATCAGCGGTGTAGTCAACGACAGCAAACGCTTGGTACCCAACGGCAAATATTTCAGTGAGAACCTGTGGATCAACAACTCCAACCGCTCCAACCGCAGCACACTGATTAAGAATTGGCTCTCATCTGCCAACTACAATTCCTTAACTGCCATCAAGACTCCGACCACAAAGAGTACTACTACTCACAACTACTACTCTCTCTCTGGCCAGCGTCTTTCGCAGGCTCCGAAACGCAGGGTATTCATCGCAGACGGCAAGAAAGTGATCAGGTAAATTCCAAAAGTGCTTACAATAAAATCGATAGCAGTTTTTGGCAATCATGGTGACAATGAGAAAGAACGATAAAAAATAACAGCAGCAATGGAATATGTAAAACTTGGAAACTCCGATTTACAAGTGTCGCGCATCTGCTTGGGATGCATGGGATTTGGCGACCCAACCATCGGACAGCACTCATGGACGATTGGTGAGAAGCCGACACGCGAGATTATACGCCGTTCGCTCGAACTGGGCGTGAACTTCTTCGACACGGCGATTGCCTACCAGTTGGGTACGTCGGAACAGTATGTCGGACGTGCCCTGAAGGACATGGCTCAGCGCGAGGACGTGGTGGTTGCCACAAAATTCCTGCCGCGAACCGACGAGGACATTCAGAAGGGTATTGACGGGCGACAGCATGTACTGAATAACATCGACCTGAGCCTGCAGCATCTCGGCATGGACTATGTGGACCTCTACATCTATCACATCTGGGACTACAAGACGCCTGCCGAGGAAATTCTTGAAGGCATGAACGATGCCGTTCGTCAGGGTAAGGTACGCTACATCGGCATTGCCAATGTGTATGCCTACCAGTTGGCAAAGATGAATGCACTGGCAGAGAAACACGGCTGGGCAAAATTCGTTTCGGTGCAGAACCACTACAACTTGATTATGCGCGAGGAGGAGCGTGAGATGCAACCGCTATGCCGTGAGGACAACATAGCACAGACTCCTTATAGCGCTCTGGCTTCGGGCAAACTTGCCAAGCGTCCAGGAGAGACATCGAAGCGACAGAAGGAGGACTCGTTCATGCACTTCAAATACGATGCCACCGCTGAGCAGGACAACCGCATCGTGGAGCGTGTGGTGGAGCTTGCCGACCGTTACGGTGTGGAGATGACGCAGATTGCACTGGCATGGCTGCTGACGAAGGTGGAGTCGCCCATCGTAGGAGCCACCAAACTGCACCACATCGAGGGAGCCGTAAAATCGCTCGACATTCATCTATCTGAAGATGACCTTCGCTACTTGGAGGAGCCTTACGTGCCGCACAATCTCTCTGGCGTGATGGCTGTTAACAAGCCTGTAATGAACGAGGAACCAGTATGGGTTGCTGCCAAAAGAAACAAATTAGGTAAGTTCTAAAAGCAGAATCTTTAGAACTTACCTAAATTCAACATATTAGAGAACCTACCTAAACACGGTATTACCCTTTTATAAGTCCCTTCTCCTTCAGGACGGGAAGAATAATCGAGGCTGACTGACGAGCATTCTTTTTCTCAATCGCATTGTATCGTTTCAACAATGCTTGATCGTTGGCAAGCACCTTCTCCACGAACTCGTCGTTGATTCTAACCACATCGGTTTTTCCTTTCTCATTCGCATCTTTATCAAGGTAATAGCATCGATAGCTATTGAACTTGTCCATATTGAACCAAATAACATCTGCTGCAACCCCTGCTGGCACAGCCACAGGCAATGGAGAAGCGATGAAAACCACATCACCTGCAACACTTGCCAATAAAGCTCCACCATTGATCCAATGTGCCACCACACACAGTTTGTTGCCTTGGTAACGATAAGCCTGTGCATAGTTTGTTACATCGAGAACAATGTCATTACAGCGAAGGTTTCGACAGTTGACATAGAGATGACCCATATATTCCACAACCAGCACTTCTTTCTTAAGAATCTCGTCAGCCTCCTTGTCACCAGTTTTGAACTTAAACTGGTCATCCTCAAACTTAACCTGACACATTTGATTCGTTCTTCCTTCTGTCAATGACTCGACTGGAGTCCAACGGTTGGCTACAAAGTCGGAGTAGCTCTTGCAAAACTTAGCATTTTGTGCCTGAAGCATCATTGGCAAACAACCCAATAAAATAATCATTAGCTTTTTCATATTCAATTTCTTTTTTAATTTGTTATTAATGATTTCTTTTTCTCTCTTTCCTGTCTGAGGAATGTCTTTTGTTCCTTTCGACGCTGCAAAGTTATGGCGGTTTTCTGGCGTGTCATCATTTTATTTCATTTTTCTTCTCTTTTCGTTCCGGCAACCACCTTTATTTGCGACAAACAGGGGAAAGGCCTTTGATATTTGTCGCAAAGAACAAAGACAAGTACAAAGGACAAAGAACAAAGGGATGAGGGACGAAAGGAGTTGTTTTTGCGTAAAAACGGGATTTCTGCGCAAGTAGTTTGCAGACGAGCAGGCAAAAAAGTAGCATTTTTTAGAATGATTGTTTATCTTTGCGATAAAAATTAATATTATGATAACCATGAAACAGAAACACTTTATCCAAGTATGGATGCTTGTCGTCTTGCTATTCCCTCAAATGGCGGAGGCGGCTTCGTACATGAAAAATGCAGCCAGTTATAAGGCAATGCTATCTGGCAAGAACACTATCGATTTGTCACTACCTACGTTCGACTACTACACGATAGGAGCGAATGTCTATCAGTCGGAGCGTAGCCGAATAAAAGTCGTCCTCAACAAAGACACGGTGGAAATCTTTGCCTGGAAGAGTTTAGGTAACAACTGGAACAACAAGTCGGCTGCCATGTGCTGGAAAGGCGAGAACTTCACTATTCTCTGCGAGCAGTATGGCATAGGCTACAGCAACCAGGTGGTGCTGCCCTCGCAGAACAACTGGCTGGAGTTCATGCTTGGACCCGACATTGACGACAGCTATCACAAGACGATGAAAGTACGCTGGAAGGTGCCATACGAATGGCAGGGCAAGACAATAGAGCTGCTGGCACATGTGGTGTGGCGAGAAGGTAATACAAAAGACAAGGGATACGGAGACCCCATGGACTTCTCGCTCGGCAAGTTCTCCATTGCTGATCCGCCACCTGTCAGTGTTATGCTGATGACACCAATGTTGGCTTTCGACAAGGAGCATATCGGCAAGACCATGATTCCCTATGCCATTCAGGCAAGCAAGGTGAACAGCATGAAGGTGACCTACACGAACCGCGTCACGAACCGTAAGGAGGAAATGGCAGTGGATAAGCCTTCGACTTCGGGCTATATCTATCTGCCTGCCGACCTGCCCATGAGCAACGTGAAGGCAGTGTGCAACGTGACAGACCAAGAGGGAAACCGGGTGGACGTCACCAGCGACGTGGTGGAAGTGGCACTGTTGCACCAGCCCAAAAACTTCAAGGCGCAACTGACAGACGATGCCCAAGTGCATCTGAGTTGGACGATAGACTACCCCCTCTACAGCGACATCATTGACAATGACTTCTGGGAAATACAGCGCAACCTTAACGGCAGCACCAACGACGAAGACAGCCAGTGGATGACCATCGGGCAGGTGGCATTCGAACAGGACACACTCTTCACCTATACCGACGAGGACTTCCTCAACAACTACCGCGGCACGGCCGCATCCTACCGCGTCCGACGTATGGGAACTACCGTCTGGGGATGGGGAGAGAACGCAGGGCGACAGCTGTTAGTGATGAGCGAACAGCCCTACCTGCGAGAAATAAACCATGTCAGCGTGCAGAAGGCTTCCGACTGGGATGCGGACGGACAGCACGCTGTAGAACTGCAATGGGAATGGAAAAAGGGGTTGCTAAAGGCGAAGATTGGCGATGCCCTCGCCATGAACGGCGAAGTTTATCAGACAATTGCCGAAGCTGATCAGAAAGGAGGCGGCGTCTGGGGCGTGCTGGTGACCGATGATAACGACAAAGTCCTGGCTTGGAATAAAGAATGGATAATCAATTTGGATACGTACCGTTTTTCTCTGAAGACCATCTTCTCCAACGACCCTGTGCCTCCCGGTTTCAAACGAGTGTTGCCAACCTTCGACAATTGGAACAGAATCATCAAAGCCAACAAATGTTCTGGCTTATTACAAATCCCAACAGGAAGAGAAATCAACCTCACCAATCTATGGGACATGTTAGAGAGGCCGAGGGCAGACGACAATTGGTTTATGGGGCGGGTAGTGTGGCAAAAACTTTATGCCTTATCGTCTGCAGAAGGCGGCGGAGAATACCTCCTCGAAAGTCCCAATAGCAATGATTTGTATTCTCTTCATGAAATGTGGCCTAACGCATCAGATATCGCAACTCGTGACCTGTTAGAAAGCTCCAAATACCCTTTATATTGGGATCCGCGTGCAAAACTACTGCTCTACATCGACATGAGGAACGAGGCAGGACAAGTAGTCGCCACAGAGTGCCGCGACATCTCAGCCGATACGGCTCTCGTCAACAAAGGCAAATATACTCTGGAGCTAACGCGCAAGTGTGTGGATTATGATTTCCGCCTGGTCATGAAGCGTGGCTCTTCACCCCTTCGCTTCCGGATGAACGATGCCGACAGCATAGTTTATGTGGTAAAGAAACTGGAAAAGGGCGATGCCACCAGCTATAAGTTCATGAACACGGACAGCATCACGAACCTCGCTGCCAAGCAGCAGCAGAGCACTGTGGAGCTGACATGGCAAAACACCGGTGGCGACAGCGACTTCTACCGTGTGCTACGCCGTGAACATGGCGGTGGCGACAGCCAGCCGTGGGACACGCTTGCCACAGACCTCACGCAATTCTACTACATCGATAAGAAACCTCGTCCGCAGCATGTCTATGACTACCGTGTGGAGAGTGTCTATCAGTGCGAAGGCATTAAGGTGAACGGACAAACGGTCACCGGACAATGCGCACCAACAGGCATGGTGCGCGGCTACGTGCGTCTGGCAGATGGCACGGGATTGGGAGGTCTTAGCGTGACAGCCGAACCTATTGGTAACATCACGGGAGCAGAAGTGAAGACTGCCGTCACGGATTCCACAGGCTATTTCGAAATTGGAGGACTCGTCTATCAGCTTGCAGGCAGCTACCGCATCAGTGTTGCCTCGATGGGCGATGCGGGCAGTTTCGAGCCACAAACAGTCAGCTTCGACGATGACGTGAACCTGAGGAGTAATTTCATCTTCACCATTAACACCTATTATATATATAGTGGCAATGTCTATTACGAAGGTTCCAGCATCCCTGTACCAGGCGTACAGTTCCAACGCGACGGAGTGCTCATGGTAGATGGCAACCAGCGTCCCATCACCACCGACAACAATGGAGCCTTTTCTCTCAGCATACCGAAAGGCACCCACCGCGTGCAGGCAGTGAAGGACGGTCATGTGATGAAAAACGATGGCTATCTGCTGAACCCCGACTCGCAGACAGGCGACCAGCGCGACTGGAACTGGACGGCAGATGTCAGCACTGTGCGCTTGTGGGACCAGACTAAGGTGGTTCTGCATGGGCGTGTCGTCGGTGGCAACGACCAAGGACAACTGCCGCTGGGGCAGTCGCTCTCGCGCAACAACCTCGGCGACAGCATCAAGATTGTGATGCAGCTGGAAGGTGACAACAGTTCGTGGATTGTCCGCGACCAGCACGACGAGACCATCAAGGAGCGCAATGCTACATTCCTGCACGGGCGTCAGGATACAACACTCATGCACAGCACCCGTCGTTCCATCACCATCCGTCCCGACAACAAGACAGGCGAGTACGAGGCATTGGTCTATCCCGTCAAGTACAAGGTTATAGAGATTTCAGCTACAGGCTACAGCACCCTCTTCCAGCAGGGAGAAGTGGCTCAGACGCTCGACCTCACGTCCGCTGCTCATGAAGATACAGCTACCTTCAACCGTGTTTACCATGCCGTACCATCGCTCGACATCAGGCAGTTCAACCCCGACCAACTGAGCTACTTCGGCATACGACGCTACACAGCCCAAGACAACATAGGCAACAAGGCAACCGTTGAGCTATGGAATGAGCAGAAAGGCTATGCGCTCGGTCACCCCGTATTCATGGCAGGCTCACCATACGGTTTCATGCTGACCGCTTGTGAACGCTATTACTACAACAACGACCAAAGCCGAAGTGCAGATATCGTCAACCTGAAAGGCGGCGAGGTGACATTCAACAATGGACTTGTCAGCACATCCAAAGTTGACAAGGTGACGCTCGACGAAGAGGGAGGAGGCAGTTATATCTTCACGCCAGAGAATCTCACTCTGTTGCTCACCGATGAGGATGCACTTCGCAGCATGAGTGTGACGCTATTTTATGATGGTACCTATTACGACGTCACCACCCTGAAGGCGTATGTCATGGCAGCCACCGCCAAGAGCGAAGGGCGACGCATCGTGGCAGCAGGACGTCCACACCTGCTGGACATTCTGCGTGACCCGCCAGGCGCAGAGAGCCATTCCTATCTGGAGGCAGGCGCAGAGATGAGCTATTCCTATACCGCCAACGTGGATTGTGAGGTGGGATCCAATATCAACCTGCAAACAGCTACCGGGGCGGACTTCTATAAGGGTGCGGTGTTCATTCCCGCTGCGGGCGGAGCTGGCACAGAGATCGGTAGCATCAACTCGGTGGAGAAGGCAGACTTTCTCAATATCTCTCTTGTGTGTAGCTTTGGCTGGGGTTGGACCTTCAACTATAAGATCAGCACCTCAGAGACGATAGAGACATCGTCCGATCCGAAGTGGGTGGGTCCGAAAGCGGACGTCTTTATTGGCATGACAGACAACCTGATACTGCAGGATGCTGTTGCCGTGCGAGTTGTACCATCTGCGATGTACCAGCGGCTCACACCTCGACAAGCAGGCACCAGCGGCAATATCGACGTGCAGACAGGCACCATGAAAGTGCTGGCACGCGGAGTGGATGCTGCCGGCGACTCCATCTATCTTATCCGCGACGAAGTGCTGGGCGTCTCCACAAGGGTACGTTCCTCCTTCGCCTACACACAGCATCACATAGAGAAGGAGCTGCTGCCCAACCTGATCCGTGTGCGTAATTCCCAGATGCTGCCCAAGGGAACCGATCCTGCCTATGCAAAGTCGCTGGCAAACAAGCAGGGGTTCCCTGCCTATATCAGTCTGGTGGATGATGATGACGACAACTTCTGTCTCACCGACGGCAAAGGTAAAAAGACCTACACACAGTATGACCCCGCAGGCAACGATGTCGTACAGCGCGACAGCATTGCAGCGCTTAACGGCGAGGCATTACATTGGCTTGGCTTCCTCTCTATGAACGAGGAGGAGAAAGTGAAAGCCAGCAAGCTGGCAAAGAACTATGCCTTCGACGGCTCGTCAACCGTTGACTACAGCGAAGAGTTCTCAGCGGACTTCGGTAAGACATGCTATCTGCACTACCCCCTCTTCGGTTCAGATATAGGCGGTTTTAGGGACTGGATAGCCCATAGCCTGTGGAATCTGTTAAAGAAATCCTCTGCCGGCAGCAACAATCAGGACCAAGATGTCAAAAACCCCGCCCTTATCGAAGATGTAAAGGTAGAATTTGACGCGGAAGGTTCTAAGTTTGCGGTAGAATACACACCTGTCACAACCTTTAACATCGCTGACGAGAACGGCAAGGGCGAGTCCTGGAGCAAGAAAATAGGTTTCACTCTTGATGCTGCTGAAAATACGTACCTCAATGTAGATGTGCTGAAGACAACCAGCAGCTACCTGAATCTCGACACGACACAGACGGTGTTCAACCGCATAACAGTGGACGTGCTTAATGAAATCAGAAAAGGCATATTTAAATACAATCCGATGACGTATGTCGAGATGTTTTCCACCCCTATCTACTCAGGCTTAGTATTCCGCACACGCGGCGGTGCCACCCACAAGCCTTACGAGGACGAGCGCGTCACGAAATACTACAACCCGGGAACTGTGCTGGACGCAAAGACAATGGAAATCGACAAGCTCCGCATCTGGGCCGACCAAGCGTCGGTCAGCAATGTTCCTTTCGACCAGCCTGCACGCTTCACGATTCACATGAGCAACGACACCGACCTGCCTGCTTTGGCGGGTAAATACTTCTCGCTCTGCCTGAGCGACCCCGACAATGCAAAGGGAGCCAAGGTGATGGTCGATGGCGTAGGACTCACAGGAACCGGCAACACCATCTATCTGCCACCTGGCGAGGTGATCACAAAGGTCATTGAGATCTATCCAGCAGCCGAATTCGACTACGAGGACATCATCATCAGCCTTTATGATGAGGAAGACATCGAACGCGACACGCCGCTTTCTCTCTCCGCCCACTTCGTACCTTCGGCTGGAACAGTGAAAGTGACCACTCCTGGCGACAAATGGGTGGTGAACACCGAGAGTCCATACGATTACAAGCAGCAAAAATACTACCTTCCTGTACGTATCGAAGGTTTCGACGTGAACTACCGAGGCTTCGACCATATCGAGTTGCAGTACAAGCTTTCCACACAAGGCGACAAGGACTGGGTGAACGTGTGCTCGTTCTTCAACGACAAAAATCTGATGGAACAGGCATCCGGTGTGGTGGACAGCATACCTGCCGACGGAACCATTCAAACGCGCTTCTTCGGCGAGACCGACCCTATTGAGCAGAACTATGACCTTCGTGCCGTGGTGTATTGCCGCCATGCAGGTGGCTACCTCACAGCATCCTCTCCTGTCCTCACGGGTGTGAAAGACACGCGGCGTCCTGTGCCTTTCGGTACACCTACTCCAGTCAATGGCATACTGGGCATCGGCGACGACATCTGCATCCGTTTCAGCGAGGACATCGCTGGCAACTATCTCAGCAAGATTAACAACTTCGAGGTCTTGGGCACTCCGCGTAGCGGCGACATCAGCACCAGCACCTGCCTCTCTTTCGATGGTACCAGTGCAGCCCTGTCCGCAGCCACACTGAACCTCACGGGCAAGAGCTTCACGGTCGATGTGATGCTGAACCCAGCCCATGACCAGCAGGCAATGACCGTATTCTCGCATGGCGGCGACGAGCAGGGTCTGAAACTGGGCATCACCGCCGACCGCCACATGATTGCTGTGGTGGGCGGTAAGCAGGTAAGTTCCACCAAGTCCATATCCTTCAATGGTCTCCGTCAGATAGCCTACACCTTGGAACAAGGCAGCGATTCCATGACCATACGCTTCTATGATGGCAACAGCCTCATTGGTGTGCAGAAGGTGGATGGCGTTTATCGAGGCAACAGCGAACTGCGTCTGGGCTTCGACTACGATGCTACCGAAAACATACAACCTGGCGAACTCAACTGGTACAAAGGTGACATGCTGGAGTTCCGCCTCTGGAACCGCGCACTTTCTTCGGCAGAGCTGGCGGAATATGGTCAGAAGACCCTCACCGGCTATGAGCATGGTCTGCTCTGCTACTACGCAATGAATGAGGGTGAGGGCTTGTACAGCTACGACCACGCTGGCAGCGGCATCGACCTGGCGCTCATCAGCACAAACTGGAAGCGTCCTCAAGGCATATCCATGCGACTCGATGGCACGAACGGCATCCGTCTGCAACCCGACCGCTTTGTGCGCACCGATGCTCAGGACTACACGCTGATGTTCTGGTTCAACACCTCCGACCAAGAGGCTACCCTCTTTGCCAACGGAGAGGCACAGACAGAAGCCGATGCCCGCAACCACATCAATGTGGGTATCAAGGGTGGACGCCTCTTCGTACGCTCAGGAGGTCGTGAGTTCCCAACCGATGCCTTCTGTAGCGACGGCAACTGGCACCATTTCTCCATGACCGTCTCCCGTACGCGCAATGTGGGTAATATCTATATGGACAAAAAACTCATCGAGAGTTTCAGTGTGGACAGCTTGGGCGGCATCATGGGCAATAACCTCGCCTTGGGAGCCACCTACACCGATGCCTCCACCTGCACTCGCATGATGAAGGGGCATATCGACGAAGTAGCCATGTTCAGTAGCGTGCTGCCAGTGAATATGCTCCAGAACTATGTCAACAAGGCACCCGCAGGAACAGAGACGGCACTGCTGGCATATCTGGACTTTGGACGTAGCGAACTGCAGGACGACAACACGCAGCGTCTCATGCCTACTGGCATCAGCCTCAAGCGTTATAAGGATGCACGAGGAAATGTGGTTGCACGGCGTGACACGCTTGTCGCCCAAAGCGTCATCGAAGCCCATGCAGCCCGCGATGCGTATGCACCAATGACCAGCACCAGCAAACTGGACAACGTGAACTTCAGCTATGTGGCAAACGGCAACCAGCTATTGGTGAACCTCGATGTACCGAACTTCCAGATAGAGAAGAGCAATGTCTATGTCACCGTCAAGGAAGTGCCCGACCTCAATGGCAACTACATGGCGAGTCCACTGACTATGGACTTCTATGTCTATCGCAACCCGCTCCGCTGGAATCTCAAGCACATGGACCTGCAAACAGCTTATGGAGATGGCTATTCCTTCGAAGCCACTATCCGCAACCTGAGCGGACAGGCACAGAACTTCCAATTGCACGAACTGCCTTACTGGCTTAGCGCCTCACAGACACAAGGCCGCATCGAAGCGTTGGACGAACAGACCATCATCTTCAGCATCTCGCCTTACACCAACATCGGCACATACAACGAACTTATCTCCATGTTGGGAGACGACGATATGACCGAACCACTATATCTCAATGTGAAGGTATCAGGAGAGCAGCCAGCATGGGCAGTGAGCGAAAACCTGAAGGCAGGAAACCAGATGATGCACATCGTGGCACGAGCATATATTGACGGTGTGGTGGCAGATGATGTCAACGACATCTTGGCAGTGTTCGGTCCGAATCAGGAAGTAATGGGAGTGGCACACATCGATGCCGACCAGACAGCCAACGCCAACGAGGTGCTGACCTTCCTCACCGTCTATGCCAAACCAAACACAACCCCAGAGTTGGAGTTCCGTCTCTACGATGCATCCTCAGGGCAGATTTACAAACTGCAACCGCGCGATGGACAGCCAATCAGCTTCATGCCAAATGCCTTCGTGGGCAGCAGCACGGCACCTCTACAGTTAGAGAACAACGAGAGCGACGTAGAGACGCTGCAACTGCGCAAGGGTTGGAATTGGGTATCACTCAATGTATTGCCAGAAGGCGCCATCACCCTTGGCGACCTGCTCTACGGAGCATCCAACTGGGAACCAGGCGATGCCATCGAATTCGTCACCGACAAGTTCGCCGCCTCCTTCTTCTGTCGCCAAACGAAAGCCACAGAACGAGGCTACAAGTGGGATGGCGAGCACAAAGTCGTGAATATCGACCCAACACGTATGTTCCGCATCTATGCAAACAGCAAGAAAGTAGCATACATCGGAGGTCGTACCGTCGATAAGGAAATCCTCGTCCATCATGGCTGGAACCGCATCGCCTACCTCGCCCAGCTGAACCTCCCTATCGCACAGGCGATGTCCGTCTATAATGTCGAAGCAAGCGAGGGCGATGTGCTGAAGTCGCAGGATGACTTTGCCATCCTCAGTCGCGATGCATCCGGAAACCTCGTGTGGAAGGGAACACTACGCTATCTCGAAGCAGGCAAAGGCTATATGCTCAAGCGAACAGCCGAGACCGATGCCACCTTCTTCTACCCTTGCTACTATTCCGAGTCCCGTTACTCAGGTGCCAAGACAGCTCCGCGTCGCACAACACTCCTTGAAAACAATAGTGCGACATCGATGAACATCGTCGCGAGTGTCAGTGGAGTGGAGATACAGGACAACGACCAGTTGGTAGTCTTCAATGGCGCCAATCGCATAGCAGTGGCAGAGGCTGACGAGGATGGCTTGTTCTACCTCAACGTATCACAACCCGACGACCAGTCCCATCGTCTGACCTTCTGTCTGGAACGTGACGGACAAGTGGTAAGCATCACCGGCAGCGACTACCGCTACGCCGCAGATGCCGTGTTAGGAAATCCTGAACTGCCAACCGACATCAGCTTCGCACCAGTCACCTACGACTACACCGACGGTTACTGGTACACGCTCGATGGTTTACGCCTGTCTCGCAAGCCACAGCGTCCAGGTCTTTATATACACAACGGAAAGGCAAGATATTACAGATAATCTTTAGAACACACCATAACCAAAAGAAGAGATATGAAACAAATCATCAAGATAGGACAGTGGCTCTGCCTCCTCCTTCCCCTCGTCATGCTGTCCTGCTCAGACTCAGACGACAAAGATTCCCCTTCGCCCTCACAGCAGACGATAGCATCCGGCAACGATGCACGTCCCAACTGGCAGGCTCCGCAATACACCTTCGAGCAGACCATGAGTGTATCGTTACTCATGCAGCGTGAGCTGGAACCATACGTCACCTCGCAAGACCTCCTCTGCGCCACCATCGGCGACGAGGTGCGCGGCCTCACGTCACCCACCCTGGAGGGAGACCTCATCTTCTTTCCTCTCACCGTGGCAGCCAACGGCAAAGGCGAAAGCATCAAGCTCTCATATTATTGTGATCGGCTCCATCGCATCTTCACCATCCCGTGGACGACCTTCGACGCCTCTTTGGATCCAATGGGAGAAGGAGACATCTACCGGCCACAATTCGTGACCATCAACTAAGTCATGCCGATTGTCGCTGTTGCAATGCGGCAAAGGCATGAAAAGCGGGTAACGCAGATAGTGTTTTCCACAAGTTCTGCGTTACCCGCTATTATCATTTTCTGATTCACCTCATTTCGGAATCACCCTTCTGCTTATCCAATAGTTCTTTTGCCTCTCTTATTTTGAATAGGGGGATTTAGCCAAAAAAACCATAAAATGCATGTCCGTTTTCAAACGTGTGGATGGTAGTACCCCCAGATGCTTGTATATTTCATAAAATCGTCTTACCTTTGCGCCCACGTTGATGACGAGGAAGAAGAAAAGCCTCACCACAACCCCGAGACCCAAAAGCCCCCACCCAACCTCCCCGAGGGGAGGAGAAAAAAGCCTCACCCCCGACCCCAGGACTCCTAAGCCCCCACCCAACCTCCCCGAGGGGAGGAGAAGGTTGAAACTTGAAACGGTGCTTGCGCCTTGAAAAGAGTAACATTCAAATAGAAAATAAAAATGAAACGAGAAAGTATTAAGACATGGTTGCTGATAGCCGTCCTGACCATTTGCGGAACGGTCAGTTTTGCCTCATGCTCTTCAAACGATGACAATCCGGCGAAGCAAACGCAAATAACCACTATTGCTGATAAGGTGTGGGCTTTCAGTCTGACCCATCCAGAGGGATTCACGCTTGACATCCGTACCATGACAGAGCCGACGGAAGGTATTGCCGTCAGTTATGCTGCTACCCAGAACAGCCACAGTCGTGACCAGCTCGACAAGGTGGTGAGCCATGCTTTGCAGCACGAGGGATACGTGGGCGGATGGTATAACAGCGAGAATGAACTGTACTATTTCGACAGTACAAAACTCTTCCCCGAGAACAATCTGAAAGGTGCCCTCCGTTTCGGAAAGGAGAACAACCAGCATACTGTCTTCATCCTGTCAACCAGTACAGATGTTCCTTTAGATGGCAAGATAGCAGAGATTGCAGAACGTGGGACGATTATCTTTGGCACGACGGGCGATTATCGACCTCTTTCTTTCCGAGAGGAAGATGGTACTTATTGGGGCTTCGGCATCGAGGTAGCCAAGGAGATTGCAAGCAGACTGGGGGTGGAAATCTCATTCGCACCTACTTCATGGCCAAGCTTGACAAGCGACGTATTGGCAAAACCTCAGTTGTTCGACCTCGCTATTGGCGGCATCACCATCACGGATGCACGACGCGAGACGATGCTGATGAGCGACGGTTATTTGGCAAATGGCAAGACCATCCTCTGCCGTGCTTCGGAGGCTGACCGCTATCAATCATTGGCAGACATCGACCAGCCTGAAGTCCGTGTGATGGTCAACCCTGGTGGACTGAACGAGAAGTTTGCCAACGAGAACCTGACTCATGCCAACATCATCGTTCACCAGAAGAATGAGGAAATACCAACGCTCATAGCTGAGGGAGAAGCAGACGTGATGATAACGGAAATCACTGAGGCTCCTTATTATGTGAAGACTGACTCCCGACTGGCTGCCCCACTATTGAACAAACCTTTTACTCATGGTGAGATTGGTGTCCTCATGCAGAAGGGACAGGAGGATCTGTTGCAGTACGTGAACGCTGTCATCCGAAAGATGAAGTCCGACGGCTCCCTCCGCCGACTGCATGAGAAGTACGGATTGATGTATGGCTACTAAGAAAAGCCTCACCCCCAACCCCTCTCCGAAGGGCGAGGGGAGTAGAATGAAGAATGAAAGCCCATGTTATTTTTATCATTACTCAAGTTTCGCAAGTGATTATTTTAACCACAGATGTATCAGATGAACACTGATTTTTCATTAAAAAAAACAATGATTAATCTGATTAATCTGATTAAAAATAAATCAGAAAAATCATTTAATCAAGCACGACAGTGCGATGTTTCATTAAAATAATCTGTAAAATCTGAGTAATCTGTGGTAAAAGAAAAAACTTGCAAAAGTTGAATTTTTAAGTGTAAAATAGACTATTTCAAAAAAAAGTAGTATTTTTGCACTCAGCTAAGAATCAACACATTTTAATCGAGTAACTTTTATAAACTACATCGATATGTATTTCAAAAGACTTACCCTTTGCCTTTTCGCAGCTTTCTCGTTGCAAATGAATGCTCAGTACCTGGAGCACATGTATGATTATTTGGAAAACACCTCCGTTTTTGAAGAGAATCAAGAGGAGGGACATGCCTATTATCTGGCGAGTCAGCATCTTTCTCTCAATGGGAATTGGCGCTTTTTCTTTGCCAACACTCCTGAAGAAGTGCCGCAGAACTTCTTTGCAACGAACTTCAAGGATGGGAAGTGGTCCACTATCCATGTGCCAAGCAACTGGGAGATGGAGGGTTACGGCGACCCACTCTTCCGCAATGTGGCTGCTCCTTTCAAGGCGAATCCTCCCTTTGTGCCCAGAGAATACAACCCAACGGGTGCCTATCGAAAAACTTTCACTTTGCCATCTGCTTGGAAGGGACAACAGGTGTTTCTGCGCATGGAGAAAACCCAAAGTGCATCCTTCGTCTGGCTCAACGGGCAGCAGGTGGGCTACAACGAGGGTGGACAGGAACCAGCGGAGTATGATGTAACTCCTTATTTGCATCCAGGCAAAAACACGATCGCCGTGTGCGTGATGAAGTATAGCGATGGCTACTACCTGGAGGGACAGGACTACTGGCGACTGGCGGGCATTTTTGATGATGTGACACTCTATGCCACACCGAAAACCCGATTGTTCGACTGGTTCGTGACCACTGACCTCGACGACCAATACCGCGATGCCACCTTGCGGTTGAAAGTCGATGTAAAAAAATATGAGAACACACGTGCTGCATACGCCGTCCGCGCCACTCTCTCCGACTCCAAAGGCAACAAAGTGAAGGAGATGCTATCCGACCGCTTCACGATGGATGGCAAGGGGAAGAAGTCGATTGATTTCTCATCGATCATCTCCAACCCCGACAAGTGGACCGCTGAAACTCCTGTGCTCTATCAACTGAAACTCGAACTGCTCAACGAGGCGGGCACAGTCATGCAGCAAATCACCAGCAAGATGGGATTCAAGGAAACGGAAATCCGCCATCAGGTATTCTACCTCAACGGACAGCCCATCAAGGTGAATGCTACCAACACCCACATGCAGCACCCTGAATTAGGACATGTGATGAACGAAGCCACCATCCGCAAGGACATGGAGATACTGAAGCAGCACAACTTCAATGCCGTTCGCACTTCCCACTATCCTCCTGTCAACAAGTATCTGGAGCTTGCCGATGAATACGGTCTCTACATCATCGACGAGACGGGCGACGAGGCGCATGCCACGGAATACATCTCCAACGACAATAAGTTCCTCGCCATGTATCAGGAGCGCGTCCGCCAGATGGTGTTGCGCGACCGCAACCACCCATGCGTTCTCTTCTGGAGTGCAGGCAACGAGAGTGGCGAAGGACCGCTCATCACGGAAGTTGTCAAGGAAGGAAAGAAGTACGACCCAACCCGCTATTTCATGTATGGCGGCAATGCCTACGCCCATCCTGGCGAGGATATTATCGGACCACGCTACCCTACTCCATACGAGCTGGAGATGAACACGGCGATGGTGCCCGAATCGGAAGACCCTCGTCCGTCGTTTATGGACGAATACCTCTCCGTGGCAGGCAATGCGGGAGGTGGATTGGATGAATACTGGGATGTCATTCGCCGTCATCCACGTGTGATGGGCGGTGCCATCTGGGATTTTGTCAACCCGGGACTCACAGAGCATATCCGTCCGTTGACCGATAGTTCTCCGTTCCACACACCAGCCCACCTCATGGGCAATGCCAAAGTTGAGAAGGGTGTGCTCCACCTCAGCGGACACGACGAGTGGGTGGAAGTCTATCGGAGCAACAACGTGGAACTCTCAGGCAAGGCACTCACCATCAGCTTCGACGTGAAGCCAGGCAAGTTGAGCGGATGGTACGAAGGTGCTCCTTACGTGACGAAGGGCAACACCCAGTTCGGAGTGGTTCAGAAAGGTGCTCAACAACTGCAGTTCTACCTCCACTCGGGCGTGAAACACACGCTCAACGTCGATTTGCCAGCCAACTGGATTGGCAACTGGCATCATGTCACTGCATCCTGGGACGGCAAGGAAATGAAACTCTACATCGACGGGCAGTTGAAAGGCACTGAAAGCACCGTCGCATCCAGGGAAGCTTCCAACGGTCCTCGCCGTGGCAACGGAGGAGGAGAACGTGGCGTGCTGAGCAATTTCCCTTACCCTATCAACATCGGCAGATTTGCAGGCAATCACGCCCAAGACCCTCAGACCATCTACACCGCCGATGCCGAGATGGACAACGTGGCAATCTACAACCGTTGCCTTGCCGACGGAGAGGGACGTGCCGAGGACGCAGTGCTCTACCTCTGCTTCGACAGCAATGGCGACGAAGGCACTTTCTACACCATTGGCGGCAACATGCGCACCTACGGCAGCATCTGGCCTGACCGCCGTGTACAGCCAGAAATGAAACAAATGAAATGGACCACCCAACCTGTCAGCATTCGTTTGCTGAATGCCGAGACAGGCGAGGCGGAAGTTACCAATCGCCTCTTCTTCACCTCCCTCTCGCAATATGCCTCCCACTGGGTGCTGACTGCCGATGGCGATGTGCTTGAAGAGGGCGACATCCAGTTCACCACCCTTCCTCAGCAGAAACAGATTGTTAGGATTCCTTACCACAAACCAACCCTTGTGGCAGGAAAAGAATATCGCGTCACCATCACTTCTACCCTGAAGAACGACGAACTTTGGGCAAAGGCAGGGCACGAAGTGGCATGGGACCAACTCGAACTCACATCTTGGAACCTCCCAGCCAAAGTTCCACAGCTCAGTTCATCGAATATTATCGCACAAGAGGACGACAAGGAAATCAAGATTAGCGGCAAGGGCTTCTGCTATGTCATCAGTAAGGAAACGGGCAACCTCGAGCAGATAGAAGTCAACGGCAAGCCTGTACTCAAGTCACCTCTCACCTTCAACCTCTGGCGTGCACCTCTCGCCAATGAGTTCGATTCATGGGATGCTTTCCGCGTCAACGGAGGCTATGCAGAAGGCTATGGCAACATGGTTTCAACCCTCTTCTATTCCAAGGGCGTGAACCAGCTGCGCATCCGCCCATCGCAAGTGGAACTGACCCGCAACGAGCACGAAACGGTGGTCAACGTCCATCAACTTGTGCAAGTCGGTGCATCATCCTTCGGAGCACTCGACCTCTACATCCAGGGCGTGCAGTTAGCAGGATTCTCTATGGACTACAGCTATCATTTCTACGACGACGGAACGCTTCGCATCCATCACCATCTCAGTCCACAAGGCAAACTCCCCGAAATCCTTCCACGCATCGGCTTCACCACCTCTGTGTCGAACGCCTTCGACCACATCACATGGTATGGTCGTGGACCTGAGGAAAACTACCCTGACCGCAAGACTGGCTATCAGGTAGGCATCTGGAACAAGACCGTTGCCGACATGTACGAACCTTATCTGCTGCCTCAGGACCATGCCCTCCGCACCGACAACCGCTACGTACAACTCTCTGACAAGGATGGCAACAAGGTGAAAATATCCATGAACGAGCATTTCAATTTCAATGCTTATCCGTTCACTACTGACAACCTCACCAAGAGCCAGTTCACCTATCAGTTGCAACCACAGTCCGACCGCTACACCCTCAACCTCGACTACAACACCACAGGCGTAGGTTGCACCTGCGTCTATGTGCTCGACGAATATAGGGTGAAACCAGCCGCATACGATAGAGAAATTACCATTTCATTTTAAATGAAGAATGAAGAATAAAGAATGAAGAATGTAAATTACACTATAAATGAGAGTAAAATACATTCTTCATTCTTCTTTTACTTGGTCGCCTCCGGCTCGAAATGAAGTTTAAAATTGAAGTATAAAATTATTTTTTAAATTCTTCTATGTTGCTATCCAAATAATTGGACAATATTTATTGTTTATTAACTGTTTATTATTAGTCACTTAGCATGAAATCCGATAGTACGATGACTTTTGAAGAAGACGCAGACATCTGCCCA
>JAEEGK010010967.1_pt1 | contig 20812 bp, 13 predicted proteins | sample 8958771 | NCBI WGS metagenome assembly JAEEGK01 (sample SAMN16246547, study PRJNA631951) | gut metagenome | biome: gut microbiome; feature: rumen; material: SC-attached | host: Bos | place: Iran: Karaj | collected 2018-10
TGATATGCTGTCTTGGCGGATGCTATTGGCTGGCACAAAAAGACCGAAAAAACTTTGCCGAAACGCAAAGCCAAATAGAATCGCTGCCTGTGCTGACCACAACAGAACAGATATTGAACGCCATCAACGCCCAAGACACCAAGACATACCTCATTACAAACTATCGGTTTCCACATTACACTACGGTAACCGACCCAAGTCCCGGTTTGTACTTGGAAGGCGAATACCTTTACATTAAATCGCAAAAGTATTCGCCCCGTAAGCGCGCCAGAGTCGGTAGTACACCAATGGACAAAGAAGGCGCACCCTTTATTGTATATGGACGCTTGTTCTTTGATTCCGAAACCGAACTCACAGGCTTTTCGGATGCGGAAATCGGCAGTCCGGAATATTACGACCAAAAAGAACTATTTGGCACCGAATACAGATACGAATACCTGGATCCCCAAACCCCACTCACCTTTGCCGCCGAACTTGGCAACCACAGTGCCGTAATTGCTGAGTTCAACAACAAACGTGTAGTAACAAGCGGCGACACAGAAACCCTCACCCATCAAAATTCGGAAGACCGCGCCGGTTATGCCGCATTTTTGGGCATAGTATTTCTGTTTTCGCTCATCATCGTTTGGAAAAGTCGGCACGATTAGACCGTCTCCCATTTCCACATAAAAAAGAAATGCCTGGCAATCAATCTTTTGACTGTCAGGCATTTGATTTTGTTAATAATAACGTGTGCTTGCTATTTCTCGATGTCGGGATGCCAGTCTAAATCCTCCGCGAGTTTGATGAGACTTACGTTCAACTGTTCGATGTCAGAGAGTTTCACCTTGGAATTGTCGCTTACAGGCTTGTACCAACTCATCTTAGAGAAATACGCGGTCAAGTCGGCGGAGGCAAACTTGTAGCCGTGGCGGGCGTATATCTCGTTGCGCATCAGGCGGAGCATGCTCTTTGTGTAACGGAGCAGATAGCGTTCCATGACGATTTTTTGATTGGTTATCAGCCAGCGGCCTTGGTTGGCGTTGAGGTCGGCGCGGAGTTTCACCCAAAGTTTGTCGGGATAATAATCACAATCACAACATTCTTCATCGAGTGCGGCAGTGTAGATGTTGATGCCAGTTCCTGAAATTGCGAAACAATAAGTCTCGCCGTCTATTTCAAAACAATTCGTATAACCAGAATAATTACTTTCCACTGGTTTGATTGTCATCCTTTTGCCGTCGATGGTGAGGGTTTCGTTGTTGAAGACGTATTTTTTGCCGTCCTTGTCGGTGTAAGTGCCATTGATGACGTCGTAAAATTCTTGGATTCGGCTGTATTCATTGTTATCTTGTTTTACCAAAATATGCAAAAAATCGCCGTTCAAATTCTCCTGATATAGGTATTGTGTATTGCCGGTCTTGGGACAATCTACCGACATAAGAGTGTTTTTTGTAGGTTGCTTATATTCTAATTCGGTGTAGTTGACAATGAATACTTTGGAAGAAATGCGTCTCATTTCCGTTGCGCTTGGGAGTCCGCCGCCATCTGTAAAACAGTCAATATCAACTCCTTTGATGTTCTGTCCGTCGTCGCTTTCTATATATAATTGCTCATTGAGGCTTGTCCAGACGGTATTGCTCAGGTTCTGCGCCGTGGCTGCGGATGCCATCAGGAGTGCGGTTGCGAGGGTTAGTAGTGTGGTTTTCATAGCGTTTTGGCGTTGGTTGTTTGCAACAATTTGATGCAAATATAGATTGTTATTTTTTGATTAGCAAGAAATATTGACAAAAAAATTACCGAAAATTTCCATTCAGAAATTTTCGGTAATTTTTTTATTGGGGTGGGGGTATCATCGTTTGCCTTTTTTCTTCTTCTGCTCTTCGAGCGCTTTCATCTGTTTGCGCTGAGCCTCTTCGAGTCGTGCGAGCAAGCCCGACTTCTTTTTGCCGGAGTTCTTGGCAACTTTTGCGTTGAGCTTGGCGAGGATTGCCGCCTCATCCATGTTGTTGCGGATGAAAACTATCTGCAAAATCGCGATGACGTTGGAGAGGAAGTAATAGTAGGTGAGGCCCGAGGAATAGTCGTTGAACCAACAGAGCATCATCACAGGCATCATATACATCATCAGTTTCATGCCCGGCATCTGCTGTCCCGAATCCATTTGACCCGAAATCTTGGTCTGCAGGAGCATCGCGCCCGCCATCAGGAGAGCAAAGAGGCTTATGTGGTCGCCGTAGAACGGGATATTGAAGCCAAAATCCAAAATCGAGTCAAATGCCGAGAGGTCGTCGCTCCACAGGAAACTTTGCTGCCTCAGCTCGATGGACGCGGGGAAGAAGCGGAACAGTGCAATGAGCACCGGCATCTGCAAGAGCATCGGCAGACAGCCGCCCATCGGACTTACGCCAGCCTTGCGGTAGAGCTCCATCGTAGCCTTCTGCTTGTCCATCGCCTGTTCGGGCTTGGGGAATTTCTTGTTGAGTTCCTCCACTTGCGGACGGAGCACGCGCATTGCCGCCGTCGATTTGTACGACTTGTAGGTGAGTGGCAGGAGCACCGCCTTAACAATCAGAGTGATTATCAGGATGATAAGACCGTAGCTCGATATGAACGAGCCAAGCCAGTTGAACAGCGGGATTATCAGGAACCTGTTTACCCATCCGATTATCGACCATCCGAGCGGCACGAGGTCTTCAAGGTCGAGGTCGTCGTCGGGGGTTACTTCGATGTCTTTGAGGATGTTGAACTTGTTGGGACCGAAGTAGAACGCCATCGAATCTGCTACAGCGTTGCTCGGCAGCGAGAGGCGCGAGGCGGCGTACTTGAGGTTGTCGCGGGAAGAGGTTTTTTGGATTTCCAATTCTCCGTTGGCAAATGTCGATTTAGCAATCAGGATCGACGAAAAATATTGACCCTTGAATGCGACCCATTTGGTGGAGCCGGCGAGCTTTTCGCTTGCGGCGTCGCTGGTGAGACCGAGGTCGTCCACGTCGTCGCCGTCATATTTGTAATATATGCCCGAATTGTTGAGCTCCCAGGAGTTGCCGCGTTCCAACTTAGGCAGGAATTGGTTCCAAGTCAGGTCGATGTAGCTCGAATTGTTGCTGACTACGCCGCTGAGGTTGTGGAATGAGATGGTGTAGTCGAGGATGTAGCTGTCGTCGGCGAGGGCGTATGCAAATTCCAACCACGAATTGCTATCAACGTATGCGCGGAAAGTGGCGTTGCAGGGCAAGCTGGGCGTAGCCTGCTGGTCGCTGACACCTTCGTATGTGAAGAATAGGTTTTTGGTGGAGATTGCGTTGTTGCCGGCGAAGAAGTCGAGGTTGATTTCGTTTTGCGGGTCGCGTTTCATCACGAAAAGCGAGTCGCCGGAGTTGGTCTTGTAGTCTTTGAGCTGCACCGACTTAATCATCGCGCCTTTTGTGGAGAGGGTTACAATCATCTTGTTGTTGCTGATGACGATGTCCTTGTCAGCTCCGGTGGCTGCGGGTGCAAATTTGCCAAACTGCGCCTTGTAATTGGCCAATGCCAACGAGTCGAAGCCCGCTTGTGTGGTGTCGCCAAGTGCTGCGGCGGCCATTTCAAGGGAGTCGCGCATGCGGCTTTGCAGATACTCAGCCTCTTTTTGACGTTGTTGTACTTGCGCTATGGAATCACGCTGGCGTTGCTGCATTGCCAGTTGCTCCTCGCTCGGACGGTTAAAAATGGAGAAGCCGATGAATATCGCAATGCACAGGGTGATTCCGATTAACGTATTTTTGTCCATTTGATGTTTAAGATTTGGGTTTGTATTCGTTTACCCGTTTTTGTTTTCAATCATAATGCCAAAGTCTTTTTCGTGACTGTTTGGCGTTTCCTGTTATAATTACCTGTCAGTGTATGACAAAATGGCGTTTCAAAACAACGAATTAAACGAAGGAAACATATACAATTCTTTTTGATTGTTAATTGTCAATTGTCAATTCGTTTAATTCGTTGTCAGCCAAAAAATTATTCAATTGCCGCCTTGATGAAGGCTACGAAGAGCGGGTGCGGCTTTTCGAAGCGGCTCTTGTATTCGGGGTGGAACTGCACTCCGACAAACCACTTGTGTCCCTTGATTTCAACAATTTCCACAAGGTCGCTCTCCGGGTTTTTGCCCACTGCAACCATGCCCTTTGCCTCCATGTCGGCGAGGTAGTTGTTGTTGAACTCATAACGGTGCCTGTGCCTCTCTTGTATCGTTTCTTCGCCGTATGCGCGGAAGGCGTTGCTGTCCTTGTCGAGGATGTGGCAGGGGTACGCGCCGAGCCTCATCGTGTGTCCCATGTTGGTAATCGACTTCTGCTGCTCCATGATGTCGATGACGGCGTTTTCGGTCGGGAAAAATTCCGACGAGTTGGCGTCAGCGATGCCGAGCACGTTGCGGGCAAATTCGATGACGGCGCATTGCATGCCGAGGCAGATGCCGAAGAACGGGATGTTGTTTTCGCGGGCGTAGCGTGTGGCGATTATCTTGCCGTCGATGCCACGGTGACCAAATCCGGGCGCAACGAGGATGGCTTTCTTTTCACTGAGGAGTTCGGCGACGTTCTGTTCGTTGACCTTCTCGCTGTGGATCCACTCGATGTCGAGCTTCACGTTGTTTACCATTCCGGCGTGGTTGAGCGCCTCGTGGATAGACTTGTAGGCGTCGGGAAGTTCCACATATTTGCCTACAACAGCTATCTTGACGACGTTGGAGAGGTTGTAGAGCTTGTTGAGCTTGTCTTTCCAGGCGTCGAGGTCGGGCTCTTGCTTGAGCGGCAGGCGGAGTTTTGTCATTGCTACTTCGTCGAGGCCTTGTTTCAAGAACGAGAGCGGCACTTCATAAATCGACGGCAGGTCGGGCGACTCGAATACGGCGTTTTTGTCAACGTTGCAGAATTGAGCCACCTTCGCGCAGATAGACGGGTTGAGCTCGTGCTCGGTGCGGAGTACGAGGACGTCGGGCTGCACGCCGATTTCGAGGAGTTTTTTCACCGAGTGCTGCGTGGGCTTCGTCTTGATTTCGCCGGCTGCTGCGAGGTAGGGGACGAGGGTGAGGTGTATGCAGAGCGCGTCGGAGCCGAGTTCCCATTTGAGCTGCCTAACAGCCTCGATGAACGGCAACGACTCGATGTCGCCTACTACGCCGCCAATCTCAGTCACCACTACGTCGTATTTGCCCTGCTTGCCGAGGAGCATGATGCAACGCTTGATTTCGTCGGTGATGTGCGGGATTATCTGGACGGTCTTGCCGAGGTAGTCGCCCTTGCGTTCCTTGTTGATTACCGACATGTAGATGCGTCCGGTGGTTACGTTGTTGGCCTGCGAGGTGGGCACGTTGAGGAACCTTTCGTAGTGTCCGAGGTCGAGGTCGGTCTCTGCGCCGTCGTCGGTCACAAAACACTCGCCGTGTTCGTATGGGTTGAGTGTTCCGGGGTCGACGTTGAGGTACGGGTCGAGCTTTTGGATTGTAACGGAGTATCCCCGTGCTTGTATCAATTTTGCAAGCGACGCCGCAAGTATGCCCTTGCCAAGCGACGAGGTTACGCCTCCCGTTACGAATATGAATTTAGTGTTTTTTACCATAACTATAATGTGTCACGTAGTGTGTAGAGTCTGTTAACTTTTACTTGTCGCCTTTTGCGGTAGCAGCCTCGTTGATGGCTTTGCCGATGTTGTTGATGAGCGACTGCAGCGTGTTGGCCTCCTCCTTCTGTTTCTCCATCTTTTGGCGGAAACTCTCTATCATTGCGTCGGCGTTCTTGGATTTGGCGAAGAAACCGAGGTTGTTTTCCGAGAGTGCAATCTGCTGACGGAGTGTGTCGAGGCGGGCTTTGAGCCTGTCGCGCTCGTTGCGGAGCTTGTCCAACGCCTGGGGATTGGTCTGTGCGGCTTCTATCAGGTGCTTCATCTTGATTTCGTTGCGCTTGGCCTCGTCGATGTTGATTTTTGCAAACTGCATGTCGATTGCCTTGCGGAAACGGTCGTAGAGAGCGTCCTTCTTGCTGATGGGCACGAGTCCTATCTCTGACCAACGCTTCTGCATCTCCTTGAGCGCGGCGATGTTTTTCTCGTCGCTGTCGGCGGATTGGAAGTTTTCCACTTCGGCGATGAGCTGCTCCTTGAGTTTGAGGTTTTCCTCCTGCTCCTTGTCGATGCTGTCGAAGTGCTTCTTCTTGTTGTCGAAGAAGGTGTTGCAGGCTGCGCGGAACCTCTGCCAAATATCCTCGGAGTGTTTGCGCGGTACGGGGCCGATGGTCTTCCACTTCAATTGGAGGCGTTTGAGGATGTCGGTGGTCTTCTTCCAGTCGGTGGAGTCCTTCAGTCCTTCTGCCTGTACGCAGAGGTCTTCTTTGAGTTGGAGGTTGTTTTCCTCCTCCTCCTTGTTTTGGGTGTAGTATTCGCGTTTCTTCTCGAAGAATTTGTCGCATGCGCTGCGGAAACGCTCATACACGGCGTTGTTGTGCTTTTTGGGCGCAAATCCAATCATCTTCCAGAATTGCTGGAGGCTGAGGATTTCCTTGTTTTGGGCGTCCCATTCTGCGCGAGAGTGGTAGTCCTTGGCGATGATTTCCTCGGCTTTTTCGCAGAGGATTGTCTTGGCGCGGAAGTTGTTTTCCTGCTCCTTCTTCAAGTTGGCGTAGTAGTCCTGATGCTTCTTGTTTATGGTGTAGGTAGCCTTCTTGAAACGCTCCCATATTTCTTCCTTTTGGGATGCGAATACAGGGCCTATCTCGCGCCACTGCTCGTGGAGTTTCTGGAGTTCGTTGAACGCCTTCACCACTTTGGGTTCGAGGAGGAGTTCCTCGGCGCGTTCGCAGAGCTTGATTTTCTGCTCGGTGTTCTTTTTGAGGTCGAGGTCGCGGAGCTCGCGTTCTATCTTCACGATGTCGTAGAACCTCTCCACTTGGTAGTTGTAGGAATCCCAGAGCTGCTTGGCGTCTGCCTGGGGCACGATTCCAATCTCGCGCCACTGCTTCTGGAGGTTCTTGAACTCGTCAAATGTCTGTTTGATGTTGTCCTGGCTGTTGATCAGGTTTTCGATTTTGGAGATGATTTCCTGTTTGAGTTTCAGGTTGTTGAGTTTCTCCTGTTCGAGTTGTTCGTTATATTTGTTGCGCTTGTCGCGGTATTGGTCGTATAGAGCCTTGAATTTGTCTTCCAAGGGGTCTGGTGTTGGGCGGAAGTCTTTGCGCTCGTAGCCGTTCTCGAGGAATTTTTCGAGCTGCTGTTCCTCGTCGGCTTTTATCTGCTTGTAGAACAAGGTTTTGATGTAGTCGACATACGATTTGCACTTGTGTACGTCGTCGCGGTTGACGATTTTTTCCAACGCTTCGAGAAGTCCTTCTTTGGGGAGTTCGGCGTAGTTGATAGCGTCCAAGTCCTCCACGGATTCGGTGGCTTCTTCTTCCTCTTGATTGTCGGCTGGAGAGTCGGCGGTCAGGATGTCGGTGTTGTTGGTGTCCACGGGCTGCTCAGAGGGCTGCTCGGCTGCTGCGGGCTGTTCGTCGATGGGTTGTGGTTCGTCCGACGGGGCGGGGGAGGATGCTTCCTTCTGCACCTCGTCGATGATTTGCGTAAGGGACTCCTCCTTTCGGGCTTGGAGTCGTTGCAAGAGAAGTTCGGCTGCGCTCAGTTTGGGCGTGTCGTTCTCTGGAGTCGCTTCGGGGGTGTTGACGTTCGCATTATCGGGAGCCTGAACCTGCTCCTGATTTTGGGTAGAGATTGGGTCTTGTGTTTCCATAAACAAGGAAATTTTTGCGTTAAACAATTTGTTTGTTTCTGAGCGAGTTAGCCGCTCTTATTTCAATCAAAACAGCGCATCCACATCGAACGCGCTGTCCTCTTAAAATTTTTTCTAAATCGTTGCCGTTCAACGGCTTTCGACAATGTCGAATGGAATGTTGACTACGCTTTTGAGTTCGATGCCACGGTCGCGCATCACTTCGTCGTTTTCGCGGTAGTACCATGTCACGTGCATGTTTGTAGTCTTGCCGTGCAGTGTCTCTGAGGCGATGAGTATCTTCACAATAATCCGCGCCGTCGACGAATTGAAGTAGTCGAGGTTGAATTCTATGTCGGTATCGGGATTTGGGTCGTTGTAATACTCCACGAACCAATTCTGTACCGGGCTGAAGAATTTGATCACGTCCTCGGGCAGCGATTTGCCCTCAAACCTGAACACGCCTCTGTTCTTGTCCAATTCTACACGCGGTGTGTCGCTTGTAGCCTCTATTATGATGGGTTCCAACATTATCGCTTTTGTATTTCTTATTTCGGGGCAAAAGTAATAATTATTTTGATAACAAAAAAAATATTTTTGAGTATTTTCGTAATAATATAAGGTGTGCAAATTGTTGAATATTCAAAAAACAAATCCCATAATCCAAAATTAATTCCCAAACTCAACGCCGCCGTCGGCCTTCACTATCACCGAATAATTGACCCTTTCCATCGGTTCGCTGAGCGTGGCCTCCACGATGTGCGCGGTGCAGCCGTAGAGAGCTTCCAGCTTTTTGCGCTTCAATGTGAGAGTATTTTGGTAGAGGACGCCAATCTCGTCGCGCAACAATGCGTCGCCGGTATGAGTGTCGTAAACCATTGGAAATCCGTTGCTTATATAATATTGTTGCAGCTGCAGACGGAGCGTGTCGGTCTCGGATAGCTGGGTCATTTCGTAGGGGAAATAGATGTGCCGACCGTCAATCTCCACGTTCATAAACCGCAGCGTGATTCCGCCGCCGGCGTATTGCTGTTCGCAGCGTCCCACAGCCTTGCCGTCAACGTCAAAAAACTTCACCGCCACCTGCGCCGAGCCGTCGGAGCGGGCGATCACTTTGAGCCTCATCGGCACAATTGTCTCTTTTAGGAGGTGGATTTTTTCGCCGATGCGCACCTCGTTGCCGTGGGTTGCAAATAGCCACCATACCAACGCGCCGACGACTATTGCCGCCGACGCGCATACGATGATGAGTTTTGTCAGTTTGGTCATTTCTTACCTATGGATTTGAAAATCTTGATGTTGCCCAGGAAGTTGAGCAACTTCTTCAACCATGTAAATTCAAGCGCGATGTACAGGAATATCGTCGTCAGCCAGATGAACGCCAAGTTGAACCAGAACGTCGGTATCTCCGTGTCGCCCAATCTCTTGACCGGCGAGTAGAAGTGCGCCCTGCCGTTGCGGAAGCGTGTCTTGTGGTACGACGGGTCTTTCATCTGTATCAATCTGCCCGCCTTGCTCTCGATTATCTTGTCGAGGTCGTTCTTGTTGAGGAGGTATTCGTCGAGACGCTTGTTTTGACACGACATTTGAAGTGCCACCACGTTCTCCCTGCCGCCCAAATCTGTAAGGAGACGCTCGTAGATGAGGTCTTTCTTGTTGGAGGCTTCGTATTGTCGTTGCTCCGAGAGACCCTTGAAGTCGTCCAAGAAGTTCAGAAGTTCGTCAGCTACGGTGTCGGTGAACTTTTCGCGGCAGATTTCGTCCACGCGGGCAAATTTCTGTCCATCCCTGCCAACGATGTCCGCCACCATGTTTTTGACAATGCGTAAGTCTTTGTCTACACGCTCGTTGTCTTCGCCGAGTTTGAGCGAACGTTTGGCGTTTTCGATGCGGGTCTTCAATGCCGGTACGAGGAACGACGAGTTGTAGTTGTTTTGGCTAATCTCGCGCTCCACGAGGTAGAAGTGTCGGTTGTAGGGGTTGTTTTCAAACTGTTCCAACGCCAACGCCTCGTATGCCCACCTCGATGTCATGATGTCGCCGACAATTGGCACACATTCAGCGTCAGCCACGTTCTTGTGGATTTTGCTGAAGCTTACCATCACACCGCTAAACAGCAATTCGGGTACTATTATAAAAGGTATGGTGATGTAGATGTTGACGACGCTGTTGAGTGCCGACGAGATGTTCAAGCCGAGCATGTTGGCAAATGCCGACGTTGTGAAAAGCACCAGCCAATATTGCCACGTAAGACCGTGTATTTCAAGTACAATGTTGCCCACAAGCACAAACGAGAGAGTTTGTATTGCCGATATTGCAAACAATACCGCCACCTTGGAGTTGATGTAGCTAAGCCAACTCAGGTTCAGGAATCGTTCTCGGCTTAGGATCATTCGGTCGCGTATGATTTCCTCCGCGCTCACGGTCAATCCGATGAACAGCGAACAAATCACACATATAAATATATATGCGGGGATGTTTTCGTTGTTGGCGAATACGTATGCGCCCGGGTCGTCTGCTGTACCGCTGAAATACTTGATGAAGTATGCCAGCAGGAACGCCAGCACCGGCGATTCCAAGAGGTTGATGAGGAGATATTGCTTGTCGGTAATTTTCGACAGCACGTTTCTCTGCACAAAAATCTTAAACTGCGTCCACAGACTCGGGATTTGGAAATTGTTGTCGGGCAAGTCCTTCTTCTTGGAAGTGTCGAAGTCCTTCTTGTGCTCCTCGATTTTGGGCGTGATGTTTTTATTGAAGAGGTCGTACCATTCCTGCGGCGACACCTTGCGGGTGCGGGTGAGTTTGCCGTATTCGTCCACCATCTTTGCCTCAAGGTTGTAGAGGAGTTGTTCGGGGTTCACGTTGCCGCATGTCGGGCACTCGCTCTGCTCTGCCGCCACGTCGCCGTTGATGGTCTTGAAATACACAATCGCGTCGAGCGGGTTGCCGTAATATGCCGGATAGCCGCCCCTGTCCATCACGAGGATTTTGTCAAACATCTTGTAAATGTCCGACGACGGCTGGTGGATGTTTACAATGACGAGCTTTGCCTTGAATGTCTGTTCCTTCAAGAGCGTCATCACCATTTCGGAGTCGGCTGACGAAAGACCCGAAGTAGGCTCGTCGGCGATGAGCACCGAAGGCTCGCGCATGAGTTCGAGCGCGATGTTGAGTCTTTTGCGCTGTCCGCCGGAGATAAACTTGTTGAGAGGTCCGCCTACTTTTAGGTTGCGGATTTCGTACAAGTCCATCTCGACGAGGATCTTGTTGACCGATTCGTTGATTTGCTCCTCGGTAAACTTGTCGAAACAGAGCTTGGCGTTGAAGTAGAGGTTTTGATATACCGTCAATTCCTCAATCAAGAGGTCGTCCTGCGGCACGTAGCCGATGACGCCCTTGAGTTTTTCGCTCTTTTCGGCGTAGTCGTAGCCGTTGATGGTGATGCGTCCGCCAGCGAGGGAGTAGTTGCCAATCAAAAGGTTGAGCAACGTCGATTTGCCTACGCCCGAGCCGCCCATGATGCCGATGAGGTTGCCAGATTCCTCGAAGAACGAGAATTTTTGGATGCCGTTCTTGGAGTTGGGGTAGTGGAACTCGATGTCGTCGGCGCAAAACTCTATTTTTGCCTGTTGTTCGTCGAGGATAAACCTGTTGGAAATGTTGCTGAAATATATCGGCGATATTTTCGAGTTTTTTATTACCGAGCCGTTGCCCAATAGGTATGTCTTGCCCGGATTGGTGGGTGCGTTGTTGAGCAAGATAGATTCGCCATCGCCCACATACTTGAAAAACAGCATGTTGGTGCTTGCCATACGGATTATCCTGATGGAGCCGCGAAGGTTTTTCTCGTGCATGAACTTTGCACCTGCGAGGTTTTCTGGCAGTTCGGTGTCTGATGATATATACATAAGGTGACTCTTGTCCTCTATCCTGTCAACGTCGTAGAGAACAAAAGCCCTCAGAGCCTTGTACTCAGGATAAGGGATGTAGAACGTCTCCGCCACAGTGTTGATGAAGTCGAGCTCCTTGTCGGTGACTTCCTTTCCCACGAATTCGAGGAGACGTATTACAACGATTACCTTGTCGTGTTGCTGCAAGGTCTCATTGATTTCTTCGCAGATTTTCAACACCTTAACGAAGTTGGACGAGTTGCGCTTTCTCTGCTTGGAATCCGAATTTTTGCGCGCCGAGCCTGTCTGCACGGCGAGGTATTCGTCGAAGAGTTTCAGAAACTTGTCCGCATACTGTTGGCTCAGCTGTTGTCTGAGGTAAGAGGACACGATGCCCCTCACGTCGTCGTAGGAATCATCCTTCGGGTCCAACGAGGCAGCTATCGCAAACATCTGCATCAACGCAGTTAATATAGACTCATTCATTATCTTAGGGTTCTTATTGAATGCTTTGGGTCTGTTAAAAAACTCTACAAATTTAGAAAACAAATATCATACCCACAAAAAATATAAAAAAAAGATTTAAAAAATTTTTATTGTACCAAAAATTTGCCGTATTTTTGTTTTCTGGAATAGAACATAAAAACATCAAAAACAAAATGAGCATATTGGTAAATAAGGATTCCAAGGTCATAGTACAGGGATTCACAGGCAGCGAGGGCACGTTCCACGCTGGTCAGATGATAGAATACGGCACACAGGTCGTAGGCGGCGTTACTCCCGGCAAGGGTGGTCAGACTCACCTCGACCGTCCGGTGTTCAACACGGTGAAGGAGGCGGTTGAGAAGACCGGCGCCAACGTAAGTTGTATTTTTGTGCCGCCGGCATTCGCGGCTGACTCCATCATGGAGGCTGCTGAGTCGGGCATCAAGGTAATTGTGTGCATCACCGAGGGCATTCCCACGCAGGACATGGTGAAGGTGAAGGAGTACCTCAAGGACAAGGACTGCCGTCTCATCGGACCCAACTGTCCCGGCATCCTCACGGTAGGCGAGGCCAAGGTGGGCATCATGCCCGGATTCATCTTCCAAAAGGGTCACGTAGGCATCGTATCGCGTTCAGGCACATTGACTTACGAAGCTGTTGACCAAGTAACTAAAGCCGGGCTCGGACAGACTACTGCAATCGGCATCGGCGGCGACCCCATCATCGGCACCACCACTCTCGATGCTGTAAAGCTCTTCATGGCCGACCCCGAGACCGAGGGCATCATCATGATTGGCGAAATCGGTGGCAGCATGGAGACCGACGCGGCATATTGGATCAAGGAGCACGGCACCAAGCCCGTGGTTGGCTTCATCGCCGGACAGACCGCTCCCAAGGGTCGCCGCATGGGTCACGCTGGCGCAATCATCGGTGGCAAGGCCGACACCGCCGCCGCTAAGATGCAGATCATGCGCGAGTGTGGCATCCACGTAGCCGAGTCGCCCGCCGACCTTGGCAAACTGATGGCCGAGGCTCTCAAAAAGTAAGGTTTCACAGTTTTTTATTTTGTTCATAGTTTAGTTTTACACCGCCGGAATGTAGTTCCCCATTGTTTATACCTCCTCCGGCGGATTTTTTATTTTTAGTTATGAAGACAATCAAAATATCGGCAGACATCGTAGAATGTAGCAAGGACGAACTCTCTGCCGACGACCGCCGCCTTGTGCAGAGTGCCGAAGATTTTCTTCCGCACGCATACGCGCCGTATTCCAAATTCAGCGTGTCGGCGGCTGCGTTGCTCGACAATGGTGTCATCGTCAACGGCACCAACCAGGAAAACGCCGCCTCGCCGTCTGGACTTTGTGCCGAGCGCACTGCGGTATTCTACGCCAATTCAATGTATCCTAATAATAAGGTGTCGACGCTTGCAATATCGGCGTTCTTTGAGGGGCAAATTGTCAAGAATCCAATAACGCCGTGCGGCTCGTGCCGTCAAGTATTGTTGGAGACCGAAATGCGCTACAAGTCGCCCATCCGCCTCATACTTGCCGGACGCGACAAGTGCTTGATTGTCAATAGTATCAACGACATCCTGCCCTTGAATTTTGATAGTTCGTTTTTTGATTAATTGTTATACGTAACTATCTGATAATCAATTAGTTATATATTAAATAATTAACCTCAAATATAAGGGTAGGGGAGTGGGGGAGGGGTGGAGTGCAGGCGTCCCCGCCTGCCCATGTCTCCAATAATTTTCAAAAAAAACAAAACGATGAATTGTGCAGAAAAATACACCGAAATCCGCAGTCAACTTCCGGCTCACGTTACGATTCTTGCCGTCTCCAAGACCAAGCCTGCCGACGACATCATGGCACTTTATAATATAGGGTGTCGCGACTTCGGCGAAAACAAGGTTCAGGAGTTGACGCAGAAATACAACGAACTCCCGAAGGACATCCGTTGGCATCAGATTGGGCATTTGCAGACCAACAAAATCAAGTACATAATTCCGTTTGTGTACATGATTCACAGCATCGACAGCCTCAAGCTCGCCGTCGAGGTCAACAAACAGGCTGCAAAGCACAATAGGGTAGTGGATTGCCTCTTTGAGCTTAAAGTGGCTAATGAAGACACGAAGTCGGGCTTCGACATCGAGGAGCTGAAGCAGTTGTTGTCGGAAGGAGTGTTGAACGAACTTACCAACATCCGTTTCTGCGGTGTGATGGGCATGGCGACCAATACCGACGACGAAAACGAAATCCGAAAGGAATTCTTGAACGTTAAGTCTGTATTTGATTATATAAGAGATAATTACGCCGACGAAGTAGGGGAGTGCTTCACCCAAATCAGCATGGGCATGTCGGGCGATTACAAGATAGCCGTAGATTGTGGCAGCACCATCGTAAGGATTGGCAGCACGATATTCGGCGAGCGCGATTATTCGCAGCAGCAATAAAAAAAGCGGGCGGCAATCCAAATAGTTTGGATGCCGCCCGCAGGTTTAATTACAAGAACTACGGAGTAAGCGCGGATTATTTAACGCCATTGTTGTAGAAGGTGATGAACCTCTGGTTCAATTCATATACCTTGGGGTCGCCGCTCTTAAGAGCCTCGGCCTTATTGATACAATCCTTGAAATCCTCGGGGTCGAAGTCACCGCCCTCAAGATACCTCGAAGCCATGTAGACATACCTATTGAACAAGCTGTCTATCTTGTTGTTGAGGGCGTCGTACTTAGCACGAACCCTATCATTGTAGGGCTGTACAGTCAACGCCTTGGCATACAAGTCGAGGGCTACATTGTAGTTGCCAATCTCGTCGTTTTTCATCAACAAGTCGGCCTGCTTCTCCAAAGAATAATCGTCGAAATTGTTATCGACGCGGATATTCTTGGACTTGGGGGCTACAGTCTTGATGGTATCGACATTATTGGCAGGAGCCTTCTTGACCATCTCGATAGGGATAGCCTTGTCGTTGTTGTACTGCTCGCCAGTATTGGCACTCATGAATACAAAGAGCATCAAAGCAGCAGCAAACACAGTCCAAAAGCCTACCTTGGCAACCTGGGCAGCCTTCTTGGCCTTCTTGGTCTTAGCGGAGTTGGCATTGGCGTACTTGGCGAAAAACTCGTCGTACACATTGTCAGACTCCGGCTCGCATACAGGGGCAGCAACCTCTGCATTGGCGCAGTTGACATTGACGGCAAAAGGCATCTGGTCGGCGTTCAATACGCTCGACTGCTGGGGCACAGGCAAATTGTGCCTGTACTTGAAGTCGTAGGCGATGTCGTCTACCACCTCACGCAATGTAAGGTAAGGACGGTCGGTGTCCATACCGTTGTGGATACGGCTAATGAGCGCGCCTGTAAAATAGGTAGGCGCGTCAGGCATCTTCTTAGGGAAGAGCGCAGTAGAGTCCTCGTCGCAGGCGGACACATAGTGCACGCCCTCGAAGTTCTTCATAAGCGCAGTTTCAGGAGCGTCGCCCATCGCATTGTGGATACCACCACTATGGCAAGCATCGACAATGAAAATCTTACGGGAAGCCGCAGACCTGCTTATCTTCTCCAATACAGCCTTAGCCTCGATGGCATCGGTGTCAAGGTAGTTGGCATCCATGTCGGAGGTGGCGAAATAGAGCTTGTAGTTGTCAGGGTTTATGATACCGTGACCACTGTAATACACGAAAAGCGTGTAGTCGGAATTCTTGGCCATGTCCTTGGCGTCAGTAATCTTACGCTCGATGGTCTTAGAATCCTCGTTGAGCGATACGATGATGTTTCGCTCGTTGACACCAATGTAACGCGGGTCCATAAACAAGTCCTTCATCAACTTGATGTTGGTCTCCACGTTGGGGATGTCGGCGTACTTGTGCGAATTGTATCGGCTTGCACCAATCAAAAGCACGATGTACTTGTTTTTCTTGATAAAATTAGTAGTTCTCATAATTCTCAAAAATTTAAAGTTGTTGTTAAAAAATTAAAGTTGTCTGTGTGCTAATTTTTCAATCAGCAATACAAATATACAAATAATGTTTGAAATTTGCAAATAATTCGTTACATTTTTTTGCTTTTCTCTATATATAAAGTGTGGTTTTGTAAAATATACATTACATTTAATGGTAAAAAAATATCACTTCTATAAAAGTAAACTTTACAAAAAATAGGCTCTGTGGTATGCTTGTTTGGCGATTTTTGACGGGAGTTTTGTAATGGTCTGCATTATAAGGTGTTGATAGTTAAAAGATGTTAAAAAAATGGCAAAAAATGCCAAAACTTCAAAATAAAATCCTTTTAAATGCGGCTGTTTCGAGAAAAATTGCTAATTTTGCACACTAAGTACATAGACAGTAAATCAACCTTTAATTATGTCAGAAGATACAAACGAAAACGAAAGAATCGTTAAAGTAAACATAGACAAAGAGATGCGAAACGCCTACATCGACTATTCGATGTCGGTAATCGTTTCGAGGGCGTTGCCCGATGTGCGCGACGGCTTGAAGCCGGTGCATCGCCGTGTTCTGTTCGGCATGAACGAGATGGGTCTTTTCAACAACAAGCCCACAAAAAAGTCGGCGAGAATCGTCGGCGAGGTAATGGGTAAATTTCACCCGCACGGCGACAGCTCCGTGTATCTCACCATGGTGCGCCTCGCACAGGATTGGGTGATGCGCTACCCTCTCGTGGATGGACAAGGTAACTTTGGCTCCGTGGACGGCGACCCGCCCGCTGCTATGCGTTACACCGAGGCGAGGCTCAAAAAAATAGCCGAGGACACTCTCATCGACTTGGACAAGGACGCTGTGGATTTCGTCCCTAACTTCGACGAATCGCTCAAAGAACCCACGGTGTTGCCCACCAGGATTCCGATGTTGTTGGTAAACGGTGCGTCGGGTATCGCAGTCGGTATGGCTACGAATATGGCTCCGCACAACCTCGCGGATTCCATCGACGCGATTGTTGCTTACCTCGACAACAATGACATCTCCATCGAAGAACTCATTAAAGTAATCAAGGCTCCCGATTTTCCGTCGGGCGGCATTATCTATGGTTATCAGGGTGTTAAAGACGCTTATATGACTGGACGCGGCAGGATTGTGTTGCGCTCCAAATATCATATTGAGACTACATCATCGGGCAAGCCGCAGATTATCTTCGACGAAATCCCGTATATGGTCAACAAGGCGTTGGAAATCAAGCACATCTCCGACCTTGCCAATGAAAAGAAGATCGAGGACATCGTTCACGCCAACGACGAATCCGACCGCAAGGGTATGCGCGTTGTAGTAACGCTCAAACAAGGCGCAATTGCCAACGTGGTAGTCAATAAGTTGTTTAAGCTCACACAATTCCAGACCACTTTCAACGTAAACAACATCGCCCTCGTAAAAGGACGCCCGAAGTTGCTGAACTTGAAGGAGTTGATAGAATGTTTTGTGGAGCACAGGCTCGACGTCGTTGTCCGCCGTTCACGTTACGAACTCGAACAGGCTCAGAAGAAGGCGCACATCCTGCAAGGCTTGCTGATTGCCCTTGACCATTTGGACGAGGTAATCGCGCTCATCAGGTCGTCGGCAAATCCCGACACCGCCCGCACAGGCCTCATGGAGAAGTTTGGACTCTCCGACGCACAGGCACGCGCAATCCTCGAAATGAGGTTGCAGAAGCTCACAGGCCTCGAGCGCGAGAAAATCAAGAACGAGTACGAGGAAATCATGAAATACATCGACTACCTCAACGCAATACTCGCAAGCCGTGAAAAACAGATGGGCGTTGTTAAGGACGAACTCCTTGAAATCCGTGAAAAGTATTACGACGATCGCCGTACTTCCATCGAGTACGCCGCTTCCGAGGACTTCAACCCCGAAGATTTCTACGCCGACGACGATGTTGTAATCACAATATCAAAACTCGGCTACATCAAGAGGACGTTGCTCTCCGAATTTAAGACGCAGCACCGTGGCGGCAAGGGCAGCAAGGGCAGCACCACACGCGACGAAGACTTCATCTGCCACATGTTTAGCGCAACGTGTCACAACACGATGCTATTTTTCACCAAGAAAGGCAAGTGCCTGTGGCTCAAAGTATACGAGATACCCGAAGGAAACAAGACTTCAAAGGGTCGCGCCATCCAGAACGTGCTCAATATCGAGAGCGACGACTCCGTTATGGCATACATCAACGTCAAGACCCTCACTGATCCAGAGTACGTCAACAGCCATTATATTATAATGTGTACCAAAAACGGCGTCATCAAGAAGACCCCGCTCAGCGAATACTCGCGCCCGCGTACCAATGGCATCATCGCCATTAATGTCCGTGAGGGCGACGAACTTCTCGCCGCAAACCTCACAAACGGCAGCAACGACATTGTACTTGCAGTGAAAGGTGGAAAGGCGGTCAGGTTCAACGAGACCGACGCACGTCCCGTGGGCAGGAATGCATCGGGCGTCAAGGGTATCACCGTACCCGAGGGCGACGAAGTGGTCGGCATGGTGGTTGCAGACGTCAACAACCAGGACGAAAACATCCTCGTGGTTTCGGAGAATGGTTACGGCAAACGCTCGCAACTCGAAGACTACCGCGTAACATCACGCGGCGGCAAGGGTGTCAAGACCATCAACATCACCGACAAGACCGGTCTCCTGATAGCCATCGACAAGGTGACAAATGACGACGACCTGATGATTATCAACAAGTCGGGCATTACAATCCGTGTCAAGGGTGAGACTGTCCCGGTATCATCACGCGCTACTCAGGGCGTCAAGCTCATCGACCTCGGCAAACGCAAGGATGCCATCGCATCGATTGCAGTAGTACCCAAGAGCGACGACGAGGACGAGGAAAACACAGAGGGTGCAGAGGTTGCAAACGCCGAGGGCACAGAGATGCCAAGCGATGTTCAACCAGGTACAGAATCTGCAACTAATGAAAGTGGAGAAGGATCCACTCCGGAAAACACCGAGAATAACTAACTTACTAAGCATAAAACAATGAAAAGAACATTACTGACAATTGCAGTCGCAGCTATGGTCTGCGGCTCGGCTTTGGCTCAGAACCCCGACCTCAGAAAAACGGTGGACGGCTTCAAGGCCAAAATAGAAGCATCCGACAAGGAAATCAACGATGCCAAGAAGGGTGCACAGAGCAAGATTTGGGAAAATCGCGGCAAACTTATGGTGGAGGCGTTCCGCGCCAACACAAAGGGTGTTTACGCCACGATGCCCGCATCCAAATCGGACGCAAACCTCTTCAACAACCTCGAGCTCAATATGGGCGCACCTACCGAGAAGAAGACCGAGGGCGAATTCGAACTTTGGGTATATCCCACCGTTACGTACTACATCCAGAACGACCAGGTCCAGTATTGGAGGGAGACATACGTAGCCGATGCCGAGGCTCTTCCCAAAGCAGTGGACGCTTACAAGAAGGCGGCAGAACTCGACCCCAAGGGCGCGTACAAGGACAAGAAGACCACCAAGGATCTCATCAAGGATTTGAGGAACGCACTCTACAACGACGGTATCAACGCCTACATGCTCAAGGATTACACCACAGCAACCAGGGATTTCGCCAAGGCACTCGAACTCGCTGACTTCCCGCGTGCTGAGAGCGACACCATTATTCAGGACGGCCAGATAGCCTACTACGCCGCACTCTGCGCCAACGAGTCGGGCGACAAGGCTCAGGCAGAGAAGATGTTCAAGAAAGCTGCCGAACTCAAGTACCAAATCAGCAGCTGCTACCACTACATCTACTTGATTACCAAGGAGAAGGGTGACGAGGCAGCCGCATTCAAGATTCTCACCGACGCTTACAAGCAGCATCCATCTGAGGAGCAGCTTCTCTACGACGTAATCAACTACTACCTCGAGAAGAAGCAGTATAACGAAGCTGAAAACTACCTCAACACCGCTATCAAAGAACACCCCAGCAATCTCGTTCTTTACAGTGTAAAAGCAAGCATTTATGTGAACAATTACACCGCATTGAAGGATAAGTACAAGGCTGACTGCGAGAAGATGCTCTCTCTCAAGAAAGAAGCTTACCGTGCGAGGAACAACGCAGCCGACAAAGCTCGTGTAGAAGGCGAAATCGCTGCTCAGGAAAAGGTGGTTGCCGCTACTAAGGCTGACTTCATGGCAAACCAGAGCAAGGCTGCTGAATGTTACAAGACGATGCTCGCCAAGGATGCCAACAACTACGATGCTAACTTTATGCTTGGTATCCTGAGCTACGACAAGGCTGAAATCGTTCAGATTGAGAAGGACAATATCTATGTGTCGGAGGACAAGGAGGGCGTTCAGGCTGCCGCCAAGGACAAGGAAATCCATTCTTATTGGAAGGAATCTTGCGAATGGTTTGAGAAGGCTCACAAAGCAAAGCCCTCCGAGACCAACCCGCTTCAAAACCTCAAGATGCTCTACTACAAGCTCGGCGATTCCGCCAACAACGCACGTGTTAAGGAACTCCTTGACAAGATGTAGTAGATTTTTACAGTAGAACAATTACAAAATGGGGAGTGACTATGATGGTCGCTCCCTTTTAATTTAATATCGTAAAAAAATGGTGAAAAAGATTTTTATCGTATTTCTGCTGATTGCTTTCGGCGTAATTGTGTCCAATGCTCAAAATATTGAAATCACAGGTAGGGTAGTGGAATATACCAATGTTACCAAACCTCCCGTAGGAAAGAAATCATTTGACATAGAATCTGTACCT
>JAEEGK010010969.1_pt1 | contig 20808 bp, 18 predicted proteins | sample 8958771 | NCBI WGS metagenome assembly JAEEGK01 (sample SAMN16246547, study PRJNA631951) | gut metagenome | biome: gut microbiome; feature: rumen; material: SC-attached | host: Bos | place: Iran: Karaj | collected 2018-10
GGGAGAACTCGGTCATGGGCATGAGCAGCGCATTGCCGCCGCCGGCCGCGGTGCCCTTCACGTTGAAGGTGGGGCCGCCGGAGGGCTGACGCAGGCAGCCGCCGACATTCTTGCCCAGCTTGCCGAGGCCTTCGATCAGACCGAGGCTGGTGGTGGACTTGCCCTCGCCCAGAGGAGTGGGGGTGATGGCGGTGACTTCGATGAACTTGCCGTTGGGCTTGTCCTTCAGACGCTCCATGATCTTGATGAAATCAAGCTTCGGAGTCTTGCCGTAGGGAATGATTTCGTCGGGAAGCAGTCCCATCTTTTTGCGGAACTCTTCCACGCTGGGGAGCGTCTTTTCAGCTTCCTCAGCGATTTGCCAGTCTTTGTATACGGTCGGATCGAGCATTTACCAGGTACCTCCTTTAAAAATAGCCCTAGGGGTCATACTTATTCCTCAGTATTATAACGATTCGCCGAATCCTTGTCAACAAAACCTCGTTTGTAAGTCTATACAATTATTCGGTTCCCGACGGGGAGAATTCGGGCATATACACAAGATGGCGGGGATGCTCATAGGATGCTTTGGGCGCCGGATGCACGGCGCCTGACAACCCACCGGACCCGGATCGCCGGGTCAACAAGGAGGAAAGTATGGATATGATGAATGACCGCGGCGGCGCCTGCCCGCGGGGCGGGGCTCCCTTGCCCCCCTGCGGCCGCCTGGCTGCGGCTTATGTTCCCATACAGCCCCAGGGCTGCCGCCGCTACAGTCCGGAGGATGCACTTGCCAAGGGCACCCTCTTCCCCGGCCTGGACCTGCCCTGGATGAACGTCAGCAATGCCGCCCCGGCGGAGTGGAGCGGGACGCCCATGGGGGAACTGATGTCCCTGAATTTCGTCGTGCAGGAGCTGGGGCTTTATCTGGACACCCATCCGGAGGACCGGGAGGCCCTGCGCTATTACACCGAATACGCGGCGCTGCTGAAGCAGGGGGAGGAGACCTTCACGGCTCGGTACGGCCCCCTGCGGCAGATGCAGGTCAACATGGAGGGCGGCTATAATTGGGTCGGGGATCCCTGGCCCTGGGAATACGCCCAGGGCTGCAAGGCCTGCGATAGGAGGGACGACTGATGTTCATATATGAAAAGAAGCTGCAGTTCCCCGTCAACATCAAGAATGTGAATCCCAGGCTCGCCGGCATCATCCTCACCCAATACGGCGGTCCCGACGGCGAGCTGGGCGCTTCCCTGCGCTATCTCAGCCAGCGGTACTCCATGCCCTACCCGGAGCTGAAGGGATTGCTCACGGACATCGGCACCGAGGAACTGGGCCACCTGGAGATGATCGGCGCACTGGTGCATCAGCTGACCCGCTGTCTGTCGGAGGAGCAGCTGCACACCGCCGGCTTCGACGCCTACTTCGTGGACCACACCTCCGGGGTCTACCCTGCCTCCGCCGCCGGAGTGCCCTGGAGCGCGGCTTCCATGCAGGTCAAGGGCGACACCATCGCAGACCTTACCGAGGACATGGCCGCCGAGCAGAAGGCACGGGCCACCTACGACAACATCCTGCGTCTCAGCGACGACCCAGACGTGAATCAGGTGATCCGTTTCCTGCGGGAGCGGGAGATCGTCCACTTCCAGCGCTTCGGCGAAGCCCTGCAGCTGGTCCAGGACCGGCAGGATCAGAAAAACATCTACGCGGTCAACCCCTCCTTCAACGCCGCCTGCAAGACGGTCTGAGGGAAGGGAAAACAGCGGAGCTTCCGGCAAACCGCAGGCCCCGCAGAAGTCATGGCCCCGCATCCGGCCCAGGCCGGATGCGGGGTTTTGCGCCTCAGCAGCGGGGCTCCGTCATTCATCTGGTCAATCCGCCGCTGTGATTTTGATCTGCGGATGGCCGGCGTCGTCCTCATAGATCACCAGGGTATAATGGTACTCCGTTTCCCCGTCCCTGACGGCAAAGGTGGTGGAGCCGTACTTCTCCGCGAGGATGCGGACCATACTGTCCTGCCCGGTGCGGGCAATGGAAACTTCAGCAAGCTCCCCGTCCGCAGCCATAACGACCGCGTTTTCCGTCAGGACCGGGTCGCCCGGCAAAAACTGCGTGGCGTTCAGCTGAAGCTGTGGCCTGGTCAGGAGCAGGACGGCCACGACCGCCAACGGAACAAAAAAGCCCAGGAGCTTTTGCCCCAGCTTTTCCGTGAAGGCAAAGAGATAGATCAGCACCTGGCCGAGGCAGAACACCGCCATGACAAGCATCCGTGGGAAATGCTTTGCCGCGTCCCGGAACCCGCCCACATAATCGCTAGTAAGCAGGAACAGGACCGGCGCAAGGATCAGAAGACTGAGCCAGTTCTTCTTTTTGATATACCAGCCGACGAAGGCCATGGGAAAGGTCGCCAGCGTCCAGAGGAACCAATACCGGTAATACCCGAAAAGCCCCCATCCCTGACTGGAGAACGGCACCTGGAGAAGATAGATCAGCGGCTGGCTGATCAAAAAGAAAACGAAGGTTTTGCAGGCCGATTCCAGGGGCTTTTCACAATTCGACATAATGAAGACGGCGAAGAAAATCCACGCCTCGAAGGTCACGCCCATCCGTTCAAAGGAAGTGCCCTCAAATACCGGGACGAGCAGGAACACCGCAGTCACAACGGCCGTGGCCGCGGCAAACAGGATCACCCTCAGCCAGCTCATCTTCAGTCCGCCAAAAAGCTTGTCCGCAAATCGTTTCATGTTTCCGGTCCATTCCTTTTACCTTGATTGGCTTTATATTAACACAACACGGCCCCGAATACCACTATTATTTCCTCTGCGGAGGTCGGCGGTAAAATAATACCTTGCTATGTTTGACATTGTTCGGAACGGTGGATTATACTAAAGCCGACATAGGCAATAGCGGCGATAAGCCGGAGCGTCATTTTCAGGAGGAGCTACTATGCCCACGGTATCGTCGGGGATCATGACCGATTCCAATTTTCTGAATCTGAAAGCCATCGGTATGGATGAGATCAGAGCTGAGGTCATTGACCTGCTGGTTGACGGTGAACAGCCTGCGGCAGCATTCAAGACGGTGCGGGATCAGGTGATTTTCACTACCAAGCGCGTCTTTGTCGTGAACGTACAGGGCATCACCGGCAAGAAGACATCCTACTTTTCCTATCCCTATTCAAAGATACAGTATTTCGGGGTGGAGACCGCCGGAATTCTGGACATCGACAGTGAGCTCGTTCTCGCCTTCTCCAACGGGGCGAAGCTCTCCTTCGATTTCAGGTCCAGCGTGGACATCCGCAAGCTGAATACGCTCATTTCCAATTATGTACTGTGATGCTGCTCTGATACTATTCGCAGATAAAACGCTTTAAAAAGATTTTTGAGACAGATTTGTGTCAGACGAGGCGGAGGATGCAGCCGGGCTGTCGCCCGGCAAAGACGACAACGAAGTATGGCGCAAATCTGGCCGCAAAGACTTAAGGCAACACCGCATAATCCGCGGCACGCATCTTGCTTGCATAATATTCCGTCATATTGCCCGAAAATCTTGGCCAATACAGGAAGTATTCCTCGCGATTTTCAGACAATCTGACGAAAATTCTGACTGCGCAATCTGCGCACCAGAATTATGCGGTATTGCCTTAAATGGTTTTATCGGCGAATAGTATGATATCCCTTTGCAGCGAAAAATATCGGGGAGGTATAATCCTATGCTGGAAGCTGACCGTTTGGTGATATATGCGGCCTCAGAGAAGGAAATGAATCAGGTTATCGAGGCGGAACGGGACGAGGAACTCAGGAAAGCCTACGGCGAGATGCTTCGCCTGAGCCTGGAAAACCCGGAAGACTGGGGCTGGTATGCGATGTGGCTGATCGTGCGCAAGGACGGGACGAACATCGGGAATCTGTCCTTCAAGGGGATCCCCGATGAGGGCATCGTGGAGATCGGCTACGGCATCGCGGAGGAATACCGGGGCTACGGCTACGCGACGGAAGCGCTGGAGACGATCCTGGAATGGGCCTTCGACCAGCCGGGCGTCAACTGCGTCGCCGCGGAAACGGCGCCGGAGAATCTGGCATCCCAGCGAGTATTGGAGAAATGCGGGTTCTCGCCTTCAGGGATCATGGGAAAGGAAGGGCCCCGGTTTTTCAAAAGGCAGACCGAGTATTCCGACACCTGAACCGGACGCGGCAGAAATGCCGCCTGGGACCGCGAATCACCCCAGCCAGAAAGCGAGGAAAAAGATGATCTACATAATCCGCCACGGGCAGACAGAACTGAATACCCGCAATGTCCTTCAGGGCAGAAGCGATCATCCACTGAATGAAACCGGGCTCCGCCAGGCAAAGGAAGCGGCCGAGCGGTTGAAGGGCGTCGCTTTTGCCGCGGTCTATTCCAGTCCGCTCATCCGGGCCATCCGGACGGCTGAGATCATCGCGCCGGCGCTGGAGCCGGTCATTGACGAGCGCCTGATCGAAATGGAATACGGTCCTTACGAGGGAAAGGGGCTCCGTGAGCTGGGTCCGGAGGTGATGACCTTTTTCCGGGATTTCGTCCACAACCCCGCGCCGGAGGGCATGGAGCCCCTGGACAGCGTGGTGCGGAGAGGCGGCGCCTTTATGGAGGACCGCTGCAGGACGAGGGAGAATATCCTCATATCCACCCACGCCATCGCCATGAAGGGCATCCTGGAATATCTGACGCCGGATTCGGGCGGCAGCTACTGGTCCAAAAACATCGGCAACTGCGCGGTGTATACCGCAGAGTATCTGCCGGACGGCAGTTGGACCGTGCCGGTGGAAATGCAGTGAGAGGATGCGCAGCATAGATTCCCGGACGGGTGATTTGGGAGGAATGGAAATGGAGCTGAACCACGGTTCGCCGCAAGACTTGACCGGCAGGAGCGAACGGGAGATACGGGCATACGCGTTTCTGGACAAGCTGGGCATCGACTTTGACCGGACGGATCACCCGGAACAGCCCGCCACGTCCATGGAGGTGTGTGCGGAGGTGGACGCCATCCTGGGCGTACATATCTGCAAGAACCTCTTTCTCTGCAACCGCCAGAAAACGAGCTTCTATCTGCTGGTCATGCCCGGCGACAAGCCCTTCAAAACGAAGGAGTTGTCCGGCCAGATGGGTGTGAGCCGCCTTTCCTTCGGGGATGAATCCTATATGGAGCAGTTCCTCGACCTCCATCCCGGCAGCGTCTCCGTGCTGGGGCTTATGAACGACAGGGATAAGCGGGTGCAGCTGGTGATCGATGAGGACGTGCTGAAGGAAGAACTCTTTGGCTGCCACCCCTGCGAGAACACGAGCTCTATCCGATTGGCAACGAAGGATCTGACGGACAAGATCCTGCCCGCCCTGGGGATCCGGCCGGTGATCGTACATCTCGTGGGAACGGAATGAGAGCTTCGCAGGAAACAGAAATGGCCGCAGGCGGGAACGGCAAAAGCTCCCTGGCTATGATCGTCGCCTCCATGCTGATCTTCGGGTCGATCGGGGTCTTCCGGCGCTTCATCCCCCTCTCCTCCCCCTTTCTCGCCTTTTCACGGGGCCTGATCGGGGGCCTGGTCATTCTGGCCTTCATGAAGCTGAAGGGGACGGGCGCCGGAGGAAAGCCGGGCCTGCGGCAGAGCCTGCGCCTCGCATTGACCGGTGCGGTCATCGGAGCCAACTGGATCCTTCTGTTCGAGGCCTATAACCACACGACCGTCGCCGTCGCCACGCTTTGCTACTATATGCAGCCCACCATCGTTGTGCTTCTGTCTCCCCTGTTTTTTAAAGAACGGCTGACGGCCAGGAAAGCGGCCTGCGCCGCCGTTGCGATCATCGGGATGGTTTTGGTTTCCGGGGTGATCGGGAGCCGCGATCTGCCAAGCGGCAATATGCGCGGCGTCCTGCTCGGCCTGGGCGCGGCGGTCCTCTACGCCGTCGTCGTCATGATGAATAAGGGTATCCGCGGCGTCGATGCTTATCGGAAGTCCGTGATCCAGCTTCTGGCTGCCTGGATGGTCATGATCCCCTACCTTCTCCTGACCGGCGGCTTCGCCCACATCGAGCTCCATGGGTCTGCACTGCCGCTGCTGCTCATTGTCGGCATCGTCCATACCGGCCTCGCCTACCTGCTGTATTTCGGAAGCATGGATGGTTTGCGCGTACAGTCCATCGCCATACTCAGCTATATCGACCCCGTTTCTGCGCTGTTCTTCTCCGCGCTTTTTCTCAAGGAACCGCTGGGGGGCCCCTGCATCATCGGCGCGGTCCTGATCATCGGCTCCGCCATCGCCAGTGAATTGCGGACGGACGCGTCGTAACCTATTAGGACAACACAATATGAAAGGAGCAATCATACATGAAAGCATTAGTTGCCTATTTCTCCGCCAGCGGCGTCACCGCGGCTGTCGCCAAGCGCCTTGCCGGCGCCGTCGGCGCGTCCCTGTATGAGATCAAGCCCGCCGTACCCTACACCACGGAGGACCTGGACTGGCGGAACCAGCAGTCCCGCTCCAGCGTGGAGATGAAGGACAAGGCCTGCCGCCCCGCGCTGGCGGATACCGACGCGCCCGTGGCGGAGGCCGAAGTCATTTTCCTGGGCTACCCCGTCTGGTGGTATCGGGAGCCCTCGGTCATCGACACTTTCCTGGACGCCTACAGCTTCAAGGGCAAGAAGATCGTCCTCTTCGCCACCTCCGGCACCAGCGGCATCGGCGAGGAAGCGCCTGCCCGCATCGCCGAGATCACCGGAGCAGAAGTGCTGCCCGGAAAGCGGTTCCCCGCGGACGTCTCCGAGGCGGAACTGAAGGCCTGGGCGGAAACCTGCTGATACCGGTACCCGGGAATCCGGACGCAAAACGAGCGTCCAACAAAGCTTCATGATTTAGGCGTTGGACGCCTATGGAAACACCGCATACTCCTGGCACGCAGAATGCGCAGTCAGACGTATGCGGTGTTTTGTTTACTGCATTTTCAGGTTATTTGCGATGCTCAGCATCAGCTGATTGAAAAACCCGGCTATGATCTCCGGCGGCTCCCGCTGTTCCTTGTTCAGCCAGACGCAGATCATGCGGTAAGCGCCATAGGTCAGAAAGCTGTAGATGTATTCCATCTCCGCCTCGCTTCGTTTGCTGCCGATGTTCTTCAAGGTGCTGGATTTTATGTTGTCCATGGCCAGGAGCTTATTCGCAAAATCCGGGTCCACGTTGTTGTTGACGATCAGCCGCACGAAACTGAGGTTCTCTTCCAGATACCGGCAGGCCGCGGCAATGATCTCACCCGGATCCGATTCACTGCGTTCGATGAGTTTGGAGATGAAGTCGATCAGGTCCTTCTCCATATCGGCCAGAAGGTCGAACTGGCTGCTGTAATACTTGTAGAAGGTGGTGCGGTTCACGTCCGCCTTTTCGCAAAGCTCACGGATGGAGATATGGTAAATATCCTTTTCCTTCAGCATTTCGATCAAAGCGTCCTTCAGCATGCGCTTTGTCATCGCAACACGGCGGTCCTCCCTCTTTTCCATGACAGCCTCCCTCATGCAAACTTTCTGTGAAGCCTCAACACTTGCCATTGGAATGTTGATAATCATTCCAATACAAAAAATCTGTCGGTTGATTAGACAACACATGTTGATTATAATCTGTTCCGAAATCACTGTCAAGAGAGGTTCCCATGAAGCGGCTATCGGCTTTTCTCACAGATCATCGCTATATCATTTCAGCGGTCATGCTTGCGCTGGCTGTCCTTTGCGGCATCCTGGCGTTAAAGGTGCCTATCAACAGGGACCGCACAAAATACCTGGCAGACAAGTCCAACATGAAGCAGGGCCTTTCCATTATGGAATCCGCCTTCCCGGAAGCGGAGGAAAAAGCTTCCATTCGCGTGATGTTCGACGATATCCGCACCGAGGATATCCCCGGCATTAGGGTGAGGCTGGAAGCCATAGAGAATGTGAGCAGCGTGGAATACGAGCCCGGCAACGAGGATTATAACAGAGATGGCCACACGCTTTTTGTGGTGAACAGCAGGTTCGACTATACAGACGACGAGGAAAAGGCCATCGAAGACGCCATCGGCTCCGGTTTTTCCGAATACACGATAGCCTATCAGAATAACGACATCCCCTCTACGGACGTCCCTGCCCGGATCCTTCTCTTTGCCCTGGCGCTGGCCCTGGTGATCCTGCTTGTCATGTCCCACTCCTGGCTGGACCCGCTGCTGTTCCTGATCACCATCGGTTTCGCGGTGGTCATCAACTTCGGGACGAACATCGTTCTTCCCCACATCGACGCCATGACCGCAACGGTGGGGCCGGTCCTTCAGCTGGCGCTTTCCATGGATTATTCCATCATCCTGATGAACCGTTACCGCCTGGAAAAGGAAGGCGGCGGCAGCAAGGAGGAGGCCATGAAGGCCGCCCTGGCCGGGTCGATCTCTTCCATCGCCTCCAGCTCCCTCACCACGGTGGCCGGGCTCCTGGCGCTGGTGTTCCTGAGCTTCAAGCTCGGCCCGGAGCTGGGCATCGTGCTTGCCAAGGGCGTATTCATCAGCATGCTCTGCGTATTCACGATCCTGCCGGTGATGATCCTGGCACTGGACGGTGCGCTGGAAAAAACGAGGAAAAAAGCGCCCCGTATCCCCATGGGGCTGCTTTCCAAATTCAGTCACAAGGCAAGATTCGTCATGCCTGCCGTTTTCGCCGTTCTCCTGGCGGGGTCTTTCATCCTGCAGCGCTCCACCACCATCACCTTTGCGGACAACGGCGACGATCCCCTGGCGGATGTTTTTCCCAAGGAGAACACCGTCGTCGTGGTATATGCCAGCGAGGATGAGGGGAACATCCCCGGCATGATCGCGGAGCTGGAGAAGGACGAGCGCATTTCCGAGATCCTGGGTTATCCCAATACCCTGGGCAAGGAAATGGACGCCGGGGAGATGAGCGACGCTATCCGTGAACTGGGAAACGACAGGCGGATCGACGAGGATATCCTCCGCATGCTCTATTTCACGGAATCCGGCGGCGAGCTGCCGGTGCTGACCGTCTCCGAATTCCTGAGCTTCATCATCGGTACGGTCCTGCCCAACGAAACTCTCAGCGGATACATGGACGACCGCATCCGGGAGAACACGGCGTACTTTGAGAAATTCTCCCATAAGGAAGCCCTGACCGCCCCGCTGACAGCGAAGGAAATGGCCGCTTTCTTCAGCATTGAGGAAGAGAAGGCCAGGCAGCTCTACCTCTACCGGGCCATTCGGGAGGGCGTCCCGGACAGCGGCGCCATGACGCTGCCGGAGTTTGTGGATTTCGTTCTGAACACCGTCGCGGAGGACGAGACCTACGGTGCGCTGCTCGATCCCTCCGCCCTCTCCTCCCTCCGGCAGATGCAGACCTATACGGACAAGGACGCGATCCGCATGAAGCGCAGCGCCGCGGAGCTTTCCGCCCTGCTGGGCGTGGAGGAAAGCACCGTGAACACCGCATTTGTGCTCTATAACGCCGGGAATATCAGCGGCAAGAGGATGACTCTTCCCGAATTCTCCGCCTTTCTCAGCGGGAACGTCCTCCCGGACCCCACGTTCAGCGCCTACTTCGACGAGGGCACGACGGCGCAGGTGCAGGCCCTGGATTCCCTGATCCGGCTCGCCCGCTCCGGGCAGGAGCTCACCGCCGGGCAGACAGCGCAGCTCCTGGGGATGGAGGAGGAAAGCGCCGCTGGGCTGTACGCCCTGTATTTTTCGTCGGACCCCGCCTTCCGAATGGAAACCGCCTCCATGACGATGCCCCTGACTGATTTTCTAACCCTGGTGAGGGCAAACGCATCCGGGGAACAGGCGGAACAGCTGGCCACTATGGAGCAGCTGACGGACCTGGCGGTTTCCGGACAGCAGCTGGACGCCTCCGCCATGGCAGGCGCCGTGGGGATATCCCCCATGGAAGCCGCGGGCGTCTATATGCTGAGTTCTTCGGAGGCCATGACCGTGCCGGAATTCCTCTCCACGGCAGAGAAGCTGGCCCCGGACAACGCCCGGCTGCGGCAGCTGGCAGCCATCGTAGAACTCGCGGTTTCCGGTGAAGCCCTGGATGCACCGTCCCTGGCCTCCGTCTTCGGCCTGGATGTGACGGAGGTCTACCAGCTGTTCGGCCTTTCCCTCGCTTCCGGGAAGACGGTCCCACTGACGGCGTTCACCGGCTTCCTTGTGAATTCCGTGCTGCCGGCGGAAGCCTATGCCGACAGCTTCTCCCCCGCCCAGGCGGCCCAGCTCCGGCAGATGGACGGCCTCCTGCAGCTCGCTTCTTCCGGCGAAACCCTGAATGCCCCGGCCCTGGCGCAGGCCTTCGGCATGGACGCACAGATGGCGGAGACCGTATTCCGCCTGTATTTCGGGGCGGATGCCGGGGCCGCGGCCATGTCTCTTCGGGAATTCACCGATTTTCTCCTGTCCGACTCCCTGATGAACGGCAGGATGGACCGCGATTCCCTGGCCTCCCTCCAATCCCTGCAGTCGATCATGGACGCTACCGAAAACGAAACGGCGTTCACCTCGGCAGAGCTCGCCGCCTTCCTGGGGATGGAGCCCTCCCAGATGGAACAGCTTTATATCCTCCGCTTGTTTGAGACGGGAGGCGGGGAAGCCTGGACCCTCTCTCCCCGCGCCTTCGTGGACTTTGCCGTTACGGACGTGCTCGGCAGCGGGGAACTAGCCGGGGATCTGGATGCTGCCGCCGCCGAAGACCTGAAGCGGGGCCATACGCTGATCGAAGCGGTCGTCTCCGAAAAGGCGTATACCGCCGGGGAGATGTCCCGGCTCCTTTCCTCCCTGACGGAGGATATTTCCGAAAACGAAGTGGAAATCATATATCTCTATTACGGCGGCATGCACGACGACGGTCCGGAAAAGAAAATGACGATCCCCCGGCTGTTCAGCTTCCTCAGCGACGAGCTCATCACCGACAAGCGCTTTGCCGGCCTGATCGACGGGGAAACCAAAGCCGAAATCGAGGACAGCCGCTCGGAGCTGAGGGACGCCATTGAGCAGATGAAGGGAGAAAGGTATTCCAGACTCGTCCTCACCTCCGATTACCCGGACGAATCCCCGGAGACGGAGGGATATATCGCTAGGCTGCGGCAATTGTGCACCAGCAGCCTTGGGGAATACTACCTGATCGGGAATTCCGTCATGGCTGAAGAGCTGGACGAAACCTTCGACAGGGAGTATCTCCTCATCACGCTGATCACCGCCGTCGCCATTTTCCTGGTGGTGCTGATCGCTTTCCGCAATCCCACCCTGCCCCTGATTTTGACACTCATCGTCCAATGCGGCGTTTTCATCACGGTGACGGTCATCGGGGCGTACAGCGGCTCGATCTACTACCTGGCCCTGCTTATCGTCCAGAGCATCCTGATGGGGGCGACCATCGATTACGGGATCGTATTCTGCAATTTCTACCGGGAGAGCAGGAAGACCCAGCCTGTGACCGGGGCGCTGAGGGATGCCTACGAAGGCTCGATCCACACCATCATGACCTCCGGCTCCATTATCGTGCTGGTGCTCGCCATCCTGGGCAGCTCCGTCTCCTCCAGGATGATTTCGGAGGTGAGCATCACCCTGTCCATCGGCGCCTTGATCGCCATCCTGCTGATTCTGTTCGTACTGCCGGGCCTGGTCGCCTGCTGCGACAAGCTCATAAGCAGGCCGAGAAAATGAAGTTGTGGACAGCAAGGCCCACGGCTCGCAATGAGCCGTGGGCCTTGTCGTTTATTTCGTCTTTACGGCAGAAGATAGCCGTCTTCCCCGAAGGTATAAGCAGCGCCGTCGATCTCCCTGGTCTCTCCCATAAGGAAACTGCCGTCGGCGCAGCGGTAGCGCCAGCCCCGGTCGTCCTTCCTCCATCCCTCCGGCGTAATGCCGCTGCTGCGGTAAGGCGGATCCAGGCTGTCGAGGGTCTCCATGTCCTGAAAATGCCACCATTCGCTGAACAGGGTACCGAACCCGGCGGCGCGCATATAGTCGGCGAGCATTTTTGCATTGGCGTCATTGTTCGCCGTGGAGGCATGCCAGCTCAGGTCGTGGATCTCGCTCTGCATCTTCAGCGCCGTCCTGTCTTCGATATGAAGGAGCTCCACATCCACGGCGATGCCCCGATTGTGCTTGGAGACGCCCGCTGCCAGGAAATCCCAGAGGCTGTAGCGGTCCCCGGTCATCAGCTCCCGGTAGGTCAGGGCCCCCTCCTCGTCGGAAACCGGCTCGTCCATGATCTCCAGGGCCAGGTCATAGACGGTCCTGGTGGCGATATGGGGCCGGAAGGCATCGTAAATGCGCAGCTTGTAGCCATCTTCCTCCAGGGCCAGGGCCGCGTCGATGAGTTTCCGGGCCGTGGGATACAGGAGCGGGACCAGATAGCTCCCATCCGGCAGGGCGACGGCCTCATAGCCGGTGATGACCTTGCCCGTCATGCTCTCGATGGGCACACCGTGGACCGTATAGATAGAGCTGGCGCTGTTGGTGATGCGGTATTCGCAGAGGTCGCCGATACAGTCCGGCAGGTCGATCATGCATCTGTTCGCATCCACGAAACCGCAGAGGGCCGGGGTGCCGATCTTCAGGTAGCCGTTTTCCTCCCCCAGGACGCAGGCGGCCCGGTCCAGGGGCAGGGTGCCGATCTTCTCCCGTCTCTCCGGGTCCCCGAAAATATCCAGCTCCTCCAGGCCCCAGGCGGCGGCATAAGCCAGGGTGGCTCCGGTGCTGACCGCCGCTTCCTCCGGCTCTACGGCGTTGGGCCCCTCAGCCTGGCCGCCCCTGGCCTCCAACCGGAAGCGGTATTCGCTGAAGGGGGGCAGGTGGCCGGTGTGATAGGCCCGCTCCTCCCCCGCCGGGATCTCCGCCAGGGTCGTCCACTCCCCGCCGGGTTCCGCTTGACCGAGGACGACGTAAGCTTCCCCCTTCGTCTCCTCCCAGCGCAGCAGGAAGGAACTGTCGTCCTCCGAAACGCAGCTGAGGCCCAGATCCACTCCCAGCAGGTCTTCCCGAATGACCGAAACGGACTCAGACTTTTTACCTGGATAATGGAGCCCCGGTGCCTCCCGAAAGGCTTCCAGCCAGAAATGATAGGTTTCCCCCCGTTCGGGCACGGGTAGGTCGCCCCCTTCGCCGAAGGAAAGGGAAATCCGCTCCCCCGTCAGGGTCTCCAGGAGCCGCGGCTCCTCCCCGTCCAGGCCGGTATAGAGCAGGTAGCCGTCCCCGTCCAGGCCGGACCAGGTGAGGACGGCTTCCTGCTTATCAGCGTCCGCTGAGACGGAAAGCCCCTCGGCAGCAGGGCAGGCCAGGCAGGTCTTCAGGAGGATGGGGTCCTCACAAAGGCGCACTTCCTCATGGCCCAGCATCTCCCATCGGCTGCGGGCAAACACCCGCAGCTCCACGGGCTGCGTTTGGGGCAGCGCTGCCGGAAGAACGCAGTCGGGCGCAGAGCAAAGGGCGCTGAAGAGCGGTCCCCCCGCCTCCGGCGCCCCGGCAGCCCATACCTCCACATAATAGCGGTCCTCCCCGCTCTCCCCCGGCCAGCGCAGGCTGACGCTCCCATCCTCCAGACGGGCCAGAGAGAGGTCCTTCTCCGAGCCCATGGTCAGCTCGGAGGCCAGGAAATCCCGGCGCTGCTTCAAAAACATGCCACCCAGTGCCAGGGCGGCAGCCAGCAGAAGGACAAGGACCGCCAGGAGCCATTTTCCGGTTTTGCTCATTTTCGCTTATTTCTCATAGGGCCAGAGGGTCGCTTCTATATCATAGGAGAGCATATAGAAGTGATGATCCCCGTATTTCCCCTTGGATGCCATCTCCATCTCCGGGTCGAAGATATAGGGGACGCCGTCGAATTCGATCTCCACCCAGGCGTGGGGCCGGGGCGTCCAGTTGGTCGTGCCGGAAATAGCCTTGGCGTCATAGCCGATCTGCCGGGCAATCAGGCACATGATCCCTGCATAGCAATAACAGTTGCCCCGTCCGGTGCGGAGGATGGTAAGTGCCTCCTCCACCTCCCAGCCCGTGGTGCCGGGGTCATAGGCGTCGCTGCGGCGCAGATAGCTGTAACTCTCTACCACATAGTCAAAAGCGGCCAGGAGCTTTTCCTCCCGGGTCATATCCGCCGTGGTGATCTCCGCCAGGATGCCCTGCACATAGGCGTCGGCCTCTGCGTCACCGCTGGTATAGCGCCCGTCGGCGCCGAAGGTCAGCTGGCCCACCGTCCGATCCCGTACGACGACGCCTTCCTCGTCGGCATAATACAGCTCCGTTCCCACGGAGATCGGGCCCGGCGCATAGCGCGGCGCATCCGTCTCGACCCACAGCTCGCTGCCCATGCTGCGGTCCGCCTTGTGGCCGATGCTGGCCTCCAGGATCTCATAATAAGCCCAGTGGGCACTCGTCAGGTCGGAATACAGAGGGATCATCAGCTCGCTCTCCACCTTGTCCCGGTCAGCGCTTCGGCGCAGGGCGCGGTTGATGATGGCCGCTGCTTCCGCCCTGGTGACCCGCTCGGAGGCATGGAAGCTGCCGTCCTCATAGCCGTTGACCCAGCCGGCGGCGGTCGCCTTGGCGATGGCGCCGTACCACGGCGCGGACTCCGACAGATCGGTATAATTGCACTCACCCTCCGGCAGGTCGGGGAAAAGGTTCACCAGCATGATGATGAATTGGGCGCGGGTGAGCTGGGCATTGGGCTGGACGCAGCCGGAGGCATCCGGCACGATCACGCCTGCCGCCGCCAGCAGCCCCAGGGCATCGTAATACCAGTCGCTCTTCTGCACGTCGGTCAGAGCCGCCCGGTCCGCAGGCTTGGTTTCCAGCAGATTATAGAGCATCTGGGCTTCTTCAGCACGGGTGATGAAGCCGTTGGGCCTGAAGCTGCCGTCGTCATAGCCGTGAAGATAGGCTTCATGCCTGGAAGAGGTGCTCCGCAGGCTGAGCTGCACTCCGCCCTCCCCCGCCGCAAGGCAGGGCAGGGCCAGAATCAGCGCCAGAATCAAAACCAGCGCGGCTGTTTTCCGAATCCATTTACTCCACATAGACCACCGTCTCCATCCCGTCTTCACGATACGTGTAGACAATAAAACCGTCATAATAGAGGTTGCCGTCGTCCCCCTCGCCCAGGCAGCTGGGTGCATAGTCCGAATAGTCGGGCTCGCCGATGGCGGCGTAAAGCTCCTCCACGTCCCGGTCGATGTACCCCTCCGCCAGGTCCTTTTTCTCCTCGGCGCTCATGGCGGGCGCTTCGGTGGGTTCCGGGGTGGGCTGGGGTGTCGGCGCAGGCGTCGGCTCCGGGGTAGGTCCCGGCGTCGGTTCCGGCGTGGATGTCGGGGTAGGCTCCGGCGTGGGGTCCGGCGTCGTCGGCGCTTCCGTGGGCACCGGGGTCGCCGTGGCGGGAGCCTCCGTCGCGGGGGCTGCCGTAGGCGCAGGGGTCGGCTGCGCAGGGGTCTTCGTGCAGGCGCAGAGCAGGAGCACGAGTGCGGTCAAGGTTAATAATGCTGTTCTTTTCATGTCGTTCATTCTCTCGATTCTGTTATTCTCAGGAAACGGCACTCACGGAAAAAGCCGTGGTCGTCTGTTTCCCCTGTACCCACAGCATATCCGGGAGCGCATCCGCAGGAAGATAAGCGGCGAAGCCGCCCTCCTCCAGACAGAAGGCCTCCCAGCATCGGCTGCCGGCGGAAAGGTATATCGGTTGTCCAACCATGCTTTCACCCAGGGTCCCCCGCCATAGGACGCAGCCTTCCGGCGCCCTTCCCCCCTCCGAGCGCTCCAGGTCCACTTCCCCCACGATCATCACTGGTTCAGGGAGGGGGCGTTCCGGTGCGGGCATCACAGGCACGTTCTGAAGGATATAGACGAGATTTCGCTCCACAAGTTCCACCAAAACGCAGTCCGCGCCCATGTCCTCCGCCAGCAGCAGGTCATAAGCGGTGAGGCGGGAGAAGCGGGCTTCAGCAAAGCTGTCGGCCAGATAGGGATAGAGGGAATTACCGAAGGAATCCCGGAAAGCCAGCAAAGTGCTGTTCCCTTCGCCGGTGGTCTGGATAGTGATGCTGTCGGGCCGGGTATCGCTGCCCTTGCGGGTGTAGCGGAGGTTCTGGGAGCTGACCGGATCTGTCTCCGGGTCGGCCGCAGCGGGATAGAGCATTTCGTAAAGGTCGCCCCGGTGGGCTTCCTCCCCGTCGAAGGGCCGGGAGAAGTAGTCGCTGCCGCGCCCGAAGGCTGCATTGATTACGTCCGCCGCCAGGGCCGCGCCCCGGCTGTTCCAGTGGGAATCGTGGGCGAAATACAAGGTCTCCGGCTGCTGCGCAAAGGCGGAATAGAGGTCGGCGTAAGGGATGCCCGCCGCCTCCAGCAGTGGGATAAGGCGATGGATATCGTGAGTCAAGGCGGCGCGATAGCCGGGCATAAAGTCGGGATAGAGGGTATTCTTATTGGGGGCGGAGACAAAGAGGAAGCGGCAGCCCAGGCTTTCACAGTATTCCTGCATCAGGGCCAGATTATTGACAACGGCGGCCAGTTCCCCGTCGCTGAGGCTGTCCGTGCCGCAGTAATCCCCCAGGGTGGGGGCATAGTACAGCCAGCCCTTTTTCCCCAGGACCACGTCCTTCACGGTGCTGCTGCCCAGGAGGGCGGAAGCCCGGCTCCGGCCGGTGATGAGCTCCTGCCGGAGGAAAAAGCGATCCCCCACATACTTTGCCAGGTCGGTGAGATAATCCGGGTTCCACTTCTCCTTCTGGATGAGCTTCGGCTTGGAGGCCAGGCGCTCGTTGGCCGCGGCCTCGGCAGGGCCGAAGACCAGCATCCCCAGGCTCAGGGACGCGCAGAGGATAAGACAGAGGAGGGCGAATATGATCTCAGGCCATTTCTTCATTTCTTCCCCTCCTAAAACTGCGCGTAGATGAACGGGGCAAAGCCGCCGGCGGCCAGCTGCGCCAGGCATACGATCAGCAGGCAGAAGCAGAAGACATAGCCCAGGGGACGCAGCCTCCCTTCCGAAAGGGCAGCTGCCGTCTCGGGAAAAAGGTTCTTCCAGGGCAGGCAAAGGATGAAGCACAGCAGCAGGAGCAGCACATTCACCGGACTGAGGACCGTCCGCAGCGCGGCTGCGGCTGCAGCGCCGCCGGGGAAAGCGCCGAACATGGCGCCCAGCACCCGCCAGCCGCCGGATACGCTGTCCGCCCGGAACATGACGAAGCCCAGGCAGACCGCCAGGACGGCGTAGACATGGCAGAGGATGCTGCCGGGCAGGCTTTTGGACCAGCGCCGGGTATTGATCACGCCCAGGCTTTCCAGGGCGGAGAGCAGGCCGTGCCAGGAGCCCCACAGAAGGAATGTCCAGTCGGCGCCGTGCCAGAAGCCGCAGAGAACAAAGACGATGAACTTGTTCAGCGCCGTCCTGCCCTTCCCCTTCCGGTTGCCTCCCAGGGGGATATAGAGGTAATCCCGGAACCAGAGGGACAGGGAGATATGCCAGCGGCGCCAGAAATCCGTGATGGAATCGGCGGTATAGGGATCACGGAAATTCTCCGGCGTACGGAAGCCGAAGATGCGCCCAAGGCCGATGGCCATATCGCTGTAGCCGGAAAAGTCGAAATAGATCTGCATCAGGTAGGCCATAGCGCCCAGCCAGGCCAGAGGGGCGATCAGCGGCGCGCCTTGGGCAAAGACCGGATCTGCGATCCGCGCAGCTCCGGCGGCCAAAATCAGCTTTTTCCCCAAGCCCAGAACAAAGCGGCGAAGCCCCTGCCCCAGGTCGTCCGCCCTCCTGGTCCTTGCGCCCAGCTGGGCGTTGAACTCCGGGAAGCGGGTGATGGGCCCGGCGGTGAGTTGGGGGAAAAAGGAGATATACAGGAGCAAACGGAAGAAGCTGCGGGTGCCGCAGGCGGGGTCCCGCAGGGTATCCACGATATAAGAGATGCACTTAAAGGTGAAAAAGGAGATGCCCAAAGGCGCTGCGACGCCCAGGCCGCTCCACCCCGCTGCCGGCAGGGGCAGGACCAGGGAAAGAAGGAACGCCAAATACTTGAAGGCGCCCAGGAAAGCCAGGTCCAGCACCACGGCGAGGGCGGCCAGCGCCTTTCCTGCCTTTGGAAAGCGCAGGATCAGCAGCCCGAAAACGTAGTTCACCAGCGCGGCGGCCAGCAGGAGGCACAGGGAGCTGAGGCTTCCGAAGGCGCAAAACAGGAGGCTCAGGATCAGCAGAAGGATGTTCCCGCTCCGCTCCCCACGCAGGAGATAATACAGGATGGCAGCCAAAGGCAGGAAGCAAAGGAGGAAAAAGGCGCTGTCCAGGCTCACGGTAAGCTCCCTCCTTCCTTCCAGGCTGATCGTTCCGGCATATCCCGTCATCGGCATACTGCCCCAATATACGAATATGTATTATACTCATTTTCCCCCCGTTCCGCAAGTTTTTTTCACCGAATGCAAAATGGGGCAGCGAAAATCACCGGGCGGCGATTGCATTTCCCACGGAGCTGTGGTATGATTCCAGCATCTAAAAAACCGTAAAGGAGAGAGTGCCATGGAAAAACTGCTTGCTTTTCTGAAGGACGCCGGTACGTTCTTCTACGCTTCCTGCGACGGGGATAAGCCCCGCGTGCGCCCCTTCGGTTTCTTTATGGAACTGAACGGCAAATTCTACGTTGGCATGGGCCAGCAGAAGGAATCCTATAAGCAGACCATCGCCAACCCCAACGTGGAGCTCTGCGCCATGAACAAGAAGATGCAGTGGATCCGCGTCCGCGGTATCGCCGTTCCCGACGAAACGGAGGAGACCTACGCCAAGGCTTTCGAGCACAGCCCCATGCTGAAGGGTCTGTACAACGAGCAGACCGGCAACCGTCTGGGCCTGTTCTGGCTGAAGGACGGGTACGCTGAGATCGCCGATATGCAGGGCAATTTCGAGAAGTTCGACTTCTGAGGCAAACGTGTCGGCTCCCGCCGAAGCTTCGGCGGGAGTCGGCAGGCGGCCGCATGCTTGACCGCAGAGGCGAGCGTGGTATAATGGCAACAAATTTAGTATTTCTGGGTGTAGCCCAGTTGGTAGGGCGCCAGCTTTGGGAGCATGTACGCGGCGGGCATGACGGGGAGGCCGCAAAAGCCGGGAAGCCTTTTGTTTGCTGGGGTCGCAGACGTTTCCCCACCACTGCGGTTTCCCGAAAAACCACCTAACGACCACATGCTTGACCACAACGGGAATCCTGCTATAATAGCCGATAAAAAAGCTAAGAAAAATACGATATTTCCGGGTGTAGCCCAGGGGTAGGGCGCTTGCCTTGGGCGCAAGAGGCCGCGCGTTCGAATCGCGCCACTCGGACCAAAAATGCGGCTCAGACCGCAGAAAAGCCGCAGGGATCGACTCTCTGCGGCTTTGTTTCGGTATACAAATAATGCTAATGAATTTCCGAAATGGAGGGGGACCATATGCTATCAGAAAGAACTCCAACCGTATTTGTTAGTTCTACTTGTTACGATCTAAAGCAGGTAAGAGAAGATATAAAAGAATTTTTCCAGCACAATTACGGATTTGAAGTGATGCTTTCAGAGTTCAATTCATTTCCTATTGATCCATGTAAGGGGACTTTTGAAAACTGCTTAAAAAACGTTGACGAATGTGCTGATTTTTTCATCTTGATTGTGGGGACACGATATGGCTATATAACAGACCAAGGTAAATCCATCACAAATCTCGAGTATCTTCACGCAAAGGCAAAAGGTATTCCAATATATGTTTTTGTAAGCAAACTGTTATACGACTGTCTTCCTTTATGGCGAAAAAACAAAGATGGTGACTATTCTTCAGTTGTAGACAATTCTAAGATATTCGAGTTTGTCTCCGAAATATATGATGAAGCACATCAGTGGGTCTATACATATGACTCAGTCCGTGACATTACTGTTACCCTGAAAAATCAATTGTTGCTGACTTTTGTTGACGGACTCAAATACAAAAAACTAATTGGAAAACCAAAGTACTCTCTGCTGGAGAGTGATATTTCTAATGATGCGCTGCGCGTGTTAATTGAAAAGCCATATGCTTGGGAGTGCAAGTTTTTTGCATACGTTATAAAAGACGAATTCAGCAAGCTAAATAGAAGCCGCTGGAATTATAAGTACGGTTTTTTTGAGGAACACCCTATTAGCTTTGAACCATCTGCATTTATTTCTGGAGTATCAGAAAAATTCAATGAGATGATTAAACTAACCGAATATCTTGGAACACTATTAAACACAGTGGTTCAAGACGCTGTCGGCGAACTCGGCACTCCTAGCGACTTAGAACTGATGATATACGTTTCGAAGCAACTTGCTTCTTTGTATGAAAGAGTCATTAACTGGGGTCTGTATTTTAAATCTTTACACGTTGACGAGCAATACACTCAGCTTCTTCATTTGTTATACCAGTTTCCAAAGCCGACGCTTGACTCTATCGATGATTTTGTTGACAGATTGTTTAATGAGATTACTAGCATTCCAGATGTGGATGATGGCATTAAAAGAGAAATCAATCTAACTTGTACTTTGAGTACAGCAAATACTGATGAGATTACTGAAGAAATCAACCGTCTAATTGAGGTAATGAAGAGCTAAAGAATTCGGTCGATGCTATCTCATTCCATTGGCTTTTCCAACAAATCCTCCATCTCACACCCGATCACGCGGGAGAGTTTAGACACCGTCTGGGCCTGGGCTTTTTCGATATCGTTGACCCGTTCCATGCCATGGTAATGTGGGCTATATCATTGCAATGATATAGTGTCATCACCTTGAACCGCAGTTCGCTGCTGTCAAGCGTTTATTCTT
>JAEEGK010010970.1_pt1 | contig 20807 bp, 12 predicted proteins | sample 8958771 | NCBI WGS metagenome assembly JAEEGK01 (sample SAMN16246547, study PRJNA631951) | gut metagenome | biome: gut microbiome; feature: rumen; material: SC-attached | host: Bos | place: Iran: Karaj | collected 2018-10
GAAAAAATATATGTTTTATGTAAAAAATATTATGATTCCTAAGAAAAATTTTATGATAATGTTGATCTAAATAAAGCATACAACGGATATTTAATTGAAAAGAATTAAAAAAAATATATTATATGATAAAATTGAACATTATATAAGTAAAGGTGATAATTTTAAAAATTTAAAAATACTTATTGAAAAATTTAGTAATGAAAGAGAAATTAATAAAATAGATATAAAAATTAATCAAACAAAATTTAATAATGTTAATAATTTAAAAATGGCTTTAAATGAAAAATCATTTTATATAATGAAAAAGAGTTTTTGGAATAAATGTATTCCTGACAAAAAGGATGAAAAAGGAATTGAATTTATATTAAATGAAAAACAAATTATAATAAAAATAAAAGAAAATGAAGAATTGAAATTCAAAAAGCATGAAGGAATTATTTCAAAATCAAATATAATAAATGAAGATAATTTAAATAATAATAAGAAAAAATTAAAACATAATAGAAATGTTAGTAAAAATGATTTGTATAGAAGTATTAATTATATTTGTTCTAGAAATAAAAATTGTATTGAAAATAATCATTTTTCTGATGATGATAATATTTTATATAAAAATAAAAATTATGAAAAAGATTTACTTGAAAGGAAAAATATTAAATTTTTTCATAGATATCAAAATATTCTTCGAAATTTAAAAACTGAAGAAACTAAACATTATAAAAATAAAATTTTTAATAAAGAAGATATTGATAAAATAATGAAAAGTAAAAATCTTTTAGAATATGATAAATTAAAATATGATTTTGCTTTTAAAATTGGTAGTCTTGAAGCAATTAATAGAAATCCATTTAAAAGAAATAAAAAAATTAAAACTGATATTTTAAAAAAGAAAAAAGAATTAATTACAAATACAATTGAAAATAAAGTAAATACAGCAATTAATAATTTAGATGAAGGTAAAAGAGAATCAAAACATTATAATATTGAAGACTTTATTAAATTATAAAAATTTTATATTTTTCCATATAAACAAATTAAAATTTTATAAATAACTAAAAAAAAAAAATTCTATATTTTAAATATATCATAAATAATATTTATTTTTTTTTTCATTTTTAAAAAAACCAAAAAATAAAAAAATAAAAAAAAAGCTTTAAAAAAAAAATACATTTTCCTCTATAATTTTAAAAAAAAACTACTCTTCTCCTTCATCTTCTTTTTTCTCTTCTTCTGGTTGTTCATTTCCTTCATTAATAGAATCATTTAAAACTTCTTCATTAGTAGCTTCTTTAGGTAAATCTTCATCATTAGCACCTTCAGGTGAATAATACTTAACAATTTCTAAAGGATAATAAGAATTAATAGTATTAATTAAATGAACTAAAATTCCATTAATATGACTTTTTTTAACCATATCACCATATCTAATTTCTTCTAATTTCTGTAATCCACCATTTTGAACAAAATCTTTTAATTCATGATTATTAGTTTTTAAATATTTAACATATTGATGTAAAATATGTTTTAAAATATTATCAGGAGCAACATACAATAAAGGTTCCAATGCAGATAAATTTGCACAATTATCAATAATTTTTTTCATACTTTGTTTAGCTTTTTCTTTTAAATAATCAGTTGATTTAACATCTTTATAATAATATAACATTAATGATAAAACATTACTATCAGAAACTTCTTTTGAATGTCTTGTACTATGTCTACCAATATGACCAAGTGCATAACAAGCAGCAGCTTTTAATTGAGGAGAAACCTCATTTTGTAAAGCATCAGCAAGTTGACTTATTGCTTTAGCTTCTATAACTTTCCAAGCTAAATCCTTTTTGAAAGATGCTATAAAACCTAATGCTAAAATACCATATAAACGAGGATCACCTTTTATATTTGTTATATAATCTACTAATATTCCAGCACCACCATTATCTGTTATTATTGTTGCATTTGATGGTGATTTATTTACTATTTCACATACACAAAATGCAGCATTTTTTTTTACTATATCATCAGGATCTTTTAAACAATTTAATAATTTTTGAGGATTTGTTATTTTTGCCATTACATGAGTTGCTAATTCTACACTATGACGAGAAATATTTCCTAATAATTGACATATATTTCTTTTTAATTGTGTATCATTATAACTTAAAAAGAATATAATAGTATCTAAACCATTTTCAGCTACAGGTTGTGCTAATTGTTCACTATGTGAAGATAAGTAACCTAAAGTTAAAGCAGCAGCTCTTTTTAATAAAATATCAGGTTCTTGTAAACATAAAATTAAACTATCAACTGCATTAGCTTTAATTACTTCATGTGCTAATTCAGGACTATGTTTAGCAATGTAACCTAATGCCCATGCAGCAGCTTCTTTAACATCAGTATCAAATTCATCAAGACATTGAACTAATGGTTCAAGAGCACCATTTTTAACAACTTCTTCTGCAAGTTTTTCATTGTGTTTAGCTACTGATTTAAAAACATAACATGCTACTTTTTTAAAAAATCGATTTGGTTTTAATAAAGAATAAATTAATTGTGGGATTATATTATTTTCTACTACACTTATTGCTAATTCTTCACTAAAGTTTGCTAAACGGCCTATTGCTAATGCTGCACTTTGTTGAATTGATGGAACACTATCTAATAAAAGAGGACGGAGGAGACCCATTACTCCTGCTGCATTTAATGCTTCTATGTTTGATGATTTTGATGCAAGGTCTGCTATTGTTTGAACAAAGGTTATACGTGCTTTTTGATATTCTTCAAATGGTTTTAATAAAGCTCTTGTCATTTTTTTTTTTTTTTATTTATTTTTAATGGGAGTTATGGGTTTTTTTTAATTTTTTTTTAAATATTATTTAATTATAATATATTTTATTTATAAAGTTTTTATTTACAATTTTTATATAATTTAAGTAAAAAAAAAATACTCAAAAAAAAAGAAAAAGAAAAAGAACATATAATATAATATTATGGAAAATATTTGTTTTTAATCCATGAATCCAATTCAATAAAATCAGGTCTTCTCTTTTCTTTAATTTGTAACATAAAATCAATTAACTGAATAAAATTTTTAGAATATCTTCCCTTAAGATACTTTTCAATAATAATCCTTTGAGTATCCTGATCATTAATTTCTCTAATATCATATAAACTTTGATAAGTAAGAGTAGCTGCAAAAAAAACACAATAACCAAGTGAAAAAACATCATTTTTAAAAGCATTATATTCTGCATTTCCCAAAGGACTTTTTCTATAAGCTTTAAATAAAATAGGACTCATATATAATTCAGTTCCTCTTACAGTTTGTTTATTTGTATCATTATTATAATCATCATTATCAAAAAAACCATTTTTTAATAATTCAAATCTTTTTTTTTCTTTTGTTTTAGCTTCACCAAAATCTGCTATTTTAAAAATATTATTATTATAACATAATATATTTTGTGGTTTTACGTCACGATGACTTATTCCTTTTCCTTGTAAATATGAGAAAGTTTCTATTAATTTTATTAATATTGTTATTAATTCATTTTCAGTATAAAATAATTTTTTTTTTGATCTTTGTCTTATTTCCTTTTCCCAATCTAAATTTGCTAATTCCATTAATACATACATTACATATGTTAATTTATCTAATTTTTTACTTTGAATACCTAAAATTTTAACAATATTTAATGAAGGATTTTCATTATGTAAATTTATTAATAATTCATATTCTTTTTTCTTTTCATTTAATTCATTCATTGATGATGCTGATATTTTTTTCATTGCATATTTTATATGAGTTATTGGATGTTCTACTAAATATATTTTACCAAAAGTTCCTTCTCCAATTAATTTTAAAATATTATAATCATCACAATCAAATTCATTTTTTTTATAATTTTTATTTGGATCTGTATAAATTGGAACATGAATAAAATTTTTTTTATCTTCTATACTTCCTATGTTTGTTGAATCTGAGTTTTGTCCTTCACTATTTGTATTTAATTTATTATCAATTTCTGTTTTCATTATTTCTTTTTCATCTAATTTTGTACTTAAATCTATTTTTAATGGTAAATTTTTACTATATTTACCAATGAATTTATTATTTTTATTTAATCTTTGTGTATCTGAAAAATTATTTAAATTTAATTTTGTTCCACTATTATTATTAATTGATATTTTTGGTTTGTTATTAAATCTAAATGAATTTTTACCATTTTTAATATTCATAAATTCAAATAAAATATTATGCATTTTTTTTGTTTCTTCAGGAGAACAATAATTTCTAAAATCAATTTCAGTACTTTTTTTCATTAATTGATTATTATTAATATCATCTTGATTTAAATTATTAAAATTATTTTTCGTATTAATCCCATTAATACTTTTCTTATATAAATGACTTAAACTTAAATTTGTAGAAGCTCTCTTAACAATATTATTAGAATTATCTCTTTCTCTTCCCTTTTTACTTAAATCACCTAAACTTCTTAAAGAATTTTTCGTTTTATAACTTGATTTACTTAATCTCATTTCTTTAGTTTTAAAATGTTTATTACAAATTGGACAAATCCATTCAAAATTATCATAATTATAAATATTAAAACATTCACTACAAACAATTACTTTTTTTCCATTATAAATACCATCAAATAATATTCCTCCATCATAATGTTTAAATTTTCTCATTTTATTTATTTCACAATTACATTCTTTACTCATTATTACTTTTGGTAATGAGTAAATTTGATTAATTAAAGAATGAATAATACAAATTGATTTTAATTTACTTTTATCAAATTCAATATTAATTTTAGGTTCACATTTAAAATTTTTATTACATACATCACAACAATAAAATAATTTAGAAACATCGAATATTTTTTTACAAGGATAACATATTAATTTAGTAATATAATTTTTACAAGTACTAACATCACAATATAATTGATTATGACAAATGGGACATTTTATTAAATTTTCTTTACTTTTTTCACAATGTAATTTATTAAAAGAAACAGAAAATAAAAATTCATAATTTTTATCTTCAATAATTCTTACTTTTGAATAATAATCAATATTATGTTCAGAACAATACATTTTTATTTGAAATGGTTTATAAACTTCTTCACATGGAATACAATAAATATTATTATTAAATATTACGAAACCATTTCCACAATTATGAAGTGCTTCATTACAATTTTGACAATGAATAAAATAATTTGGTTTATCTAAAAAAGGAAGTTTTTCTAATTTTATTCTCCTTAAAAAATTTAAATCAATTATACATTGATTTTTATCATTTAAGTATATTTTTGTAAATATACTTTGTACTTTTTTTATAAGTGAATCAGAAAAATTTTTTCCTAAAATTTTTGACATTATTGAAACTTGTTTTAAGAGATTTGAAATAAATTGATTTTGGGGAATTTGAAGTATTTTTGAAAATAAATCATTATATTGCTCTTGAAATATTTTAGATAATTCTAATTCGTTTAATGAAATGTCTGTAATTGGGTATTTTTGAGATGATCTCATTTTTTTAATTTGTTTTTTAAATTAATATTTTATGCTTTTTAAATTATCGATTTTTCTTTAATGAAAAAAATTAAGTTTTAAATTAATTTTTAAAATAAAAAAATAATAATTAATTATAATTAAAAAAAATAAATATTAAATAATAATAAAAAACAATTAAAATTTATTTTTAACAACAAAAATCAAAAATTATTACAATTTACAAACTAAAATAAATTTATAAATATAAATATTAAAAAATGGGAAATTGTCAAACTGCAGAAAATAGAAGAGCAAAAATATTATTAATAGTAGAAAAATATCCAAAATTTCATGGAGGAATTCAAAATCAAAAAAGTTTATTAAAACAAATAAGTGATAATGAAAATGAATTATGGGATCATTATCAAAAATTTATTTTATATAAACCAGATATTAAGAAATCAAATCCAACTTTATATGATTATTTTTTTACTAATAAATATGATGAAGATGAAAATTATGAAAATAATGGAGAAACAATAAAAGAAAATAATGATGAAGAAAAAAAATATAAAATGAAAATAACAGATTTAAAAAGAGAAGATACAGAAAGATTTTATTTTTTTTTTAATAAAGCAAATTATGTAAGTTTAAATATTCAAAATGCAAATACAAATTTTCCTTTATTTCATAAAGAACAATTTCCTAATTATAAAAGATCAATTTATACTTCTCCATTAAAAGAATTATCTTTAACTTGTAGTGATATTATTTTAGATGATAATGCAAGTTCTTGGGATTTAATTACAAATTTAGAATCATTAGATTTGAGTTTTAATAAAATTGAAAAATTACCAGATCATATTGAAAAATTAACACAATTAAAAATTATTTGTTTAAGAAAAAATAAATTAGTAACTTTACCTTTAACTTTTTCTAAATTAACAAATTTAGAAGAAATTGATTTAAGTGAAAATCATTTTTCTGTTTTAAATGTTGATATATTTAATAAAAAACTAAAAATGTTAAATTTAATTGGTAATTCTTTTGAAAAATTTAATTATAATAATAATAAAGGAGAATGTGGTTTAGAAAGATTATTTTTAGCACAAAATCAAATAAAAGAAGTACCAATTGAACTAGGTAATTTTAGACATTTAAAATATGTAAATTTAGATGAAAATTTAATAACTCAAGTTTCAAAACAATATTTAGAAGATAAAATAAAATTAAAATTAATAATATCTTTATTTAAAAATAAAGGAATTAATCAAGAACTTCATTTAGATTATACAGAACAATATAAAAATTTAATTAAAAATGCTAAAAATAATATTATATTATTTGCTCAAAAAGGAAAAAAAGATAGTTCTTTAAACAAATTTAAAAATTTAGTTATAAAAAAAGAATTAAAACATATAGAATCACAATATATAATAAAAAATCCAGAAAATGATTTAGAAAGAATAAATAATACAAAATTAAATGAATTAATTGATAGATTAATAAATGATTATAATGCTAAATCAATGGAAGAAAAAGAAAAATTTATAAGAGAAGAATTATATTTTTTTTTTGTTGATGAAATTGAAAATAAAATTAATAATGGTAAAGAAAATGATATTTATACAGTTGAAGATAATAAATTTAAAGAAAGAATAAAAGATTATTATTTAACTTATCAAAAGAAAAAAGAATATAATGATACTGGAAAAATAACAGATTATAATAATGATACTGAAAAAGAATATTTTAATAAAAAAATATTAAAAAAAAGAGAAGATGATTTACAATATATATCACAATTATCATTAAGAACAAGTAATGTTTCTGCATTTCAACATTTAATTGTTGATATGAATAAAAAAGATGAAGTTGATAAAAGAGATGATGTATCAAATTTAAATTTTTTAAAAACTTTAAATCATTATATTTGCTCTTCAAAAGTTACTTTATATTTACAATATTTAAGTAAAATTGATTCTACTATAAAAGATTTAATTGTTAATTTATGGATTACAAAAGATACAAATGGTTTTATTTTAATGTTAACTGAATTTAAATTATTTGTTGAAGAAATTGTTCATTTTTATGATAAAGTTGATGAGAAAAATAACAATCCAATTGTTAATTATGAAGTAGTTAGAAATCAAAATAAAAATGTTATTCATGCTATTTTTTATAATGATAATTCATTAAAAATTTTATATAGAATTGGATTAAATGAAAAAAGAAAAATTGTTTATAGTGGAATTGAACAAGATTATTTTTATTTTAAAATAAATCCATCAATGCATAATAAACATAAATTATTTAATGATTTTTTAGAAAGATTTATTACAATATTAAAAGGTCATAAATATGATGCAATGGATCTAGATCTTTAATTTAAATAATAAAATAATAAAATAAATTTTTTTTTATTTATTAAAAATAAGAAATAAAATAAATAATTTAAGTACATTAAAAAAATTAATTAATCCAAAATTCAAAAATCAATAAAATATATGAAATAAAAAAGAGTTAATATCAAAATAAAATATAAAAAAAAATCGAAATAATAAATTTATTAAAAACAAAAATGGAAAATCCAAAAACCCTTTTAATAAAAAACATCTCAACTCTAATAACTTGTGACGAAAAAGATAGTACTTACAAAAATGCATTTATCTATTCAGAAAACGGTATAATAAAAGATATGATAAATTAAATATAAAACTCAAAATTAATAAAACAATTGAATATTTATAGGTGAAATGTCATCAATAAATCAAAAATATTTAGAAACTCCAAACATAATAGATGCAACAAATCATGTTATTTATCCAGGATTAATAAACACACATCATCACTTATATCAAACTTTTAGTAGAAATTTACCAGAGACTCAAAATATGGAATTATTCGAATGGCTTGATCACTTATTTAAAATATGGGAAAGAATAGATGATGATGTTGCTTATTTTAGTGCAATAGTAGGATTATCAGAATTATTAAAAACGGTTGTACAACAACAGTTGATCATATGGATTCAATGCCTAAAGGTAGATCAAAAAATATTATGAAAATTATATTTGATGCTGCTGAAAAAATTGGAATTAGATTATGTTTAATGAGAGGAAGTATTGATTTAACTAAAGAAGATGGTGGTAATATTCCTGATGGTTTAGTTCAATCAATTGATGAAATATTAACTGAATCTGAAGATGCTATTAATAAATTTCATGATAGTAATATTAATTCAATGAGAAATGTTATTCTTGGTCCTTGTTCTCCTTTTTGTTGTAGTAAAGAATTATTAAAAAAAACAGTGGAACTTGCTAGGAAAAAAAATGTAAGATTACATATTCATTTAGCAGAAACGAAAGATGAGGAAAATTGGACTTTGGAAAAATATAAAATGAGACCATTAGAATTAATGAAAGAAGTAGGTTTAATTGGAAATGATGTATTTTATGCACATGGTATTCATTTTAATGATGAAGAAATTAAATTATTATCAGAAACTAAAACAGGAATTGCACATTGTCCAATTTCAAATATGAAATTATCATCTGGGATAATGAGAATGAAAGAATTAAGAAAAAATAATGTTAATATTGGTCTTGGTGTTGATGGTTCTGCTAGTAATGATGGTTCTAATTTACTTGAAGAAATGAGAGTTTGTTTCCTTTTACATAGATTACATGAAAGTAAGGATGCTCCAAGTGCTTATGATATATTAAAAATTGCTACTAATGGTGGAGCTAAGTTAATTGGGAGAAATGATTTAGGTTGTATTTCTGAAGGAAAATGTTGTGATTTATTTGGTATTAATAAAGAAAGAATTGAAATGGTTGGATGTGATTATGATTTTAAATCTTTTTTATGTACTGTTGGATTTAAAGGATGTGTTGATTTTACTGTTGTGAAAGGAGAACTTGTTGTTAAAGATGGAAAATTGTGTAAGGTTAATGAAGGGGATATTATTCCTAAAGCTAGGGAAATTGAAGATAAGTATTTATATGGGAAGTAATAGGATTTTTTATTATAATGTGTTTATTAAAATATTTTGAAATATTTAATCATATTTTAAATTTTTAAATTTTTATTTAATTAAAATAAAAATATTATTTAAAGTAAAAGAATATTAATTTTACATATTATATGGTTCTAAAAATATATCTTTATTTGATATTAATAAATGATAAATTTCTTCAAAAGTGAAAATATGTTGATTAATAACATTAAATTGAGGTTCTTCAAGAAATTCTGTTAATTCCATATTATCTTTTTTAAAAGTTTTACAATTAGATATATATTTTTCATCAATTTTAATCACTTGGCCTCTTTTTCTCATAGTAATTTGTAATTTAATATTAATTAAATCTATAAATTTAGATTGAGCAATATAATATCTATCTTTATAAATTTTTATTAAGTTTTCATCAAAATGACTTGAATTTATTTTATAATAAATTTGGTTTATTTCTAATTCTGCAATTTTTTTTCTAAGTTTAGAAAATAAAATATGATAGTGTTGAAAAAAATCAGTTAATTCATTATTAATATTTTCATATAATTCTAATATAAGTCCCTTTGGATTTATAAATGGATAAAATATAATATTATATGAAATAAAATGATAAACTGCAATATTTTCAAATTCCCTCTCAAATATTAATTTTTGAGATATTGGTGTATCTTTAATAGACATAATTTCAAAAAGTGTTTTTATTACATTAAATAAAATATTACTATCTTTATTATCTTTAATATCATTTTTTAATAATGTTAATAAAGAAGCAATAAACCATATTGAACTGGAAGGTCCACTCTGTATCACATTTTTTGGATATTTTTTTAAATTTACAGTCATTTGACTTAAAAAAATAGGGTCATGATTTTCCATTTTGTCATAATGTATAGATGACATATCAAATAGTCTATTTACTCTATTTTGTTTAGTAAAACAAAATACTAATAAAGAAATGTGTTTATTATATAAAATTGGCTCTACATAAAAAATTCCTTGTTGCCTATCAAAATCTTCTATTTTAGTTTCTGGAATGAATGGATCAGGAAAATATGGTTTTAATATTTCAATATTATTATATTTTTTTGTTTTTATTGCATAACAAAAACCTAATAATTCAACTAATGAATAAGGATATGATATATTAAAAGAATAAGTTTTTTTTACAAATTTATTTTTGATAATTTCTAACATAATTTCTAAACAATCTAAATTATTTTCAATAAATTCATTTCCCATATTATCTTTAATTTTAGCATCTTTTTCCAATATATGAAAATCTCTATTTGAAATTAATACTAATGTAAAATATGGAATTTCATTTTTAGATTCTAAAGGATTATCTTTATAAAATCTATATCCTATTCTATTATTAGTTATCCTATTTCCCAAAGGAAATAAAAACGAAATATTTTTACTGATTCCAGAAAAAATAATTGGTTTATCATTTAAGAATACTTCATCATACCCATAATCTTTTTCAATTGATTTAAATATTCTAGTATTATTTTCAATTTTTAATTCTTCATTCATAAAATTTCCTTTTAATTTTTTTGTTCCTCTCAAATATTTTTCATATAATGGTTCAGTTTCAACTTTAGATATTATTTTTATCTCTTCTTCAAATGTATCTTCAAAGAATATTTCCAATTTTTTTCAGTTAATTTTTATATAAATTTTTTAACCCTAAATTAAAAATATATTATAATTTAATTTTTTTTAAAACATATAAAAAAAATTAAATGGATAATATAAATGAAGATTTATATAAACCATTATCGAATATATCCCAATATACATTAGGAGATAAATTAGGAGAAGGTACATTTGGAGTAGTATATTTAGGAACTCATATATTAACAAAGGAAAGAGTTGCAATAAAAATAATAGAAAAAAGAAAATTAAGAAATGAAAAAGATAAAAAACGTTTAGAAAGAGAAATTTCAATATTAAAAAAACTTCATCACATAAATATAATAAATTTATATACTACAATAGAAACTAAAAACCAAATTTACATAATTCAAGAATATGCATCAGGAAAAGAATTATTTAATTATATTATTCAAAAAAAAAAATTATCAGAAAAAGAATCTTTAAAATATTTTCAACAAATAATAAGTGGAATAGAATATATTCATAAATTAAGAATATGTCACAGAGATTTAAAACCAGAAAATATAATATTAACTTTAAATAATGAAATAAAATTAATTGATTTTGGTTTAAGTAATTTTTATAATAAAAATCAATTATTAAAAACTTCATGCGGTTCTCCTTTATATGCAGCTCCAGAAATGTTAAAAGGAAAAAAATATTCTGGATTAAAAATTGATATTTGGAGTTGTGGTATTATTTTATATATGATGGTAACTGGAAATTTACCTTTTAATGATAATAATGAAATGTCTTTATATAAACAAATTATTAATGGTAAATATTTTATTCCTTCTTTTGTTTCTAAAAAATGCTCTGATTTAATTAAAAAAATGTTAGTTACTAATCCAGTTAAAAGAATTAATTTAAATGAAATTAAAGAACATTCTTGGTTTAAAAATAATATTTGTGAAAATTTTCATTATGGTATTGATTTAAATAAAGAAATTATTCCTATTGATGAAGGGATTATTAATTTAATGAATGATATGAATTTTAATAAACAAGAAGTAAGAGAAAATGTTTTGAGAGATCAACATAATAATATTACTACTACTTATTATTTATTATTAAGGAGAATGATTAGAAGAGGAAAAGAAAGTATTAGTGATTTAATTAGTGAATATTATGAAAAATATAAAAATGATGTTAATAATTTAATGGAGAAATATAATTTTGATATTGAAGAAGTTGTTAAAGAAAGATCTAGTAGTAAAGGAAAATTAAAAGAAATTCCTTTTAGAAGTTATATTCATAGAGAAAATAAAAAAGAAATTAAAAATAATAATAATAATAATATGAATAGTAATTTAATTGATGGATGTAAAATTTTTTTTCAAAAAAGCGATAGTAATATTTTAGAAAAGAATATTTCAGAGAATTATAAAAAAAATAATAGTGATTATAATTCTCATACATTATCTCATTCATTAAGTAAAAAAATAAATAAAGTTTTTTTTAAAACTTTAAGTGATAAATTAGTAATATCGAAGAATGGAAATGAAAAAGATAAAGAAAATATTAAAAGAAATAAAAGTTTAATTAAAAAAACTAAACCAAATAATATAAGAATTAATAATTTTTCAAATGATAATAGTATTAAAAATGAAAGAAATTCATCTTTAAACAAATATTCAAAGAAAAGATTATGTAATTCAAATATTAAACCAAATTTAAATAAACAAAAATCTCAAGTTTTTTTCTATAAAACAATTATTAATGAAAATAAAAATGAAAGAAAAAAACATTTACAACATGGAAAAACATCTAATTCAATTGAAAAAAATTTTAAAACAATGAAAAGTTCTTTTAGAAATTCATTAGACAATTATTCTTTAATTGATAAAACTAAAAGTGAAGGAAAGATAAAAAATATTAAATCTAATTCAGCAATTAAAAAAAAACCTAATTTTGAAAATTATAATATATTAATAAAAAATAATCCTTCAAAAAAAAAATCTTTCAATACAATACATTATAATAAATATAGTAAATCTGAAAATTTTATAAATTCAGATAAAAATCCAAATAAAATAAATATTAATAAATCTTTAACACAAATAAAAAAGCAATTACAATATGAAAATCATCAAAAAGGAATTCATAAAAATGAAGATAATGAAATAATTATTTCAAATAATTTTAATTTAGTTGAAAATTGTATAAATTTAAATCAAAAATTTACTAATCAGAACAATTATAATAATAAATTAAATGGAATTAATGATTATTATTTAAAATATCCTTTGTTACAATTTAGTTTATTTAATTTATATTTTAAATCAAAACATCAAATGAAAGAACAATTAATTCAAATTTTAAATTCTTTGAAAATTAAATGTAGACCTGATAAAAAGAATCAATTTAAATTAATTTGTGAAAAAAATTTAATCATTGAATTTGAAATTAATATTATTAATTCATTTATATCTGATACATCAATTTTAAAATTTAAACTCATAAAAGGAATGACGATTCAATATAATGAAATTATAGAAAAAATATGTATAAAATTAAATAATTAAAAGTTGTTATTCTATGTATTTTTTTAGGGTAAAATAAATATTGTAATTATATAAATACATAAATTATAATAATAATAAAAAAAAATTCAAAAATATTTTATAATTAATATTCTACTTTTTTAAATTCTAAATTATAAATAAATAAAAAATAAAAATTTCAAAAAAAAAAAATAAAAAATAAACAAATCCAAAATCTCAAAAATTATTAGTAAGAGTCCTACGATGAAAATTATACATATCAATATTCCTTGGATTTCTAAACCAAACTTCTTTATCCATAAAACCTTGACCAGCATCAGGTGAAGTACTAATATTTCTAATTTTAATTTTATGAGGAATTTCAACTCTTTTAAAAGATTCTTCATCTTCTAATTTAGGTAAATTTTTCAATAAATTTTCTCTTTTGATTTTAAATTCATATTCATTTTTATCAACATCAGTAGTATCATATGGAGATTTATAAATTTGTTTTTTTGAAAAAGTTTCATTTTCACCTGCTTTATCTTTTAATAATTCCCAAGGATTTTTTTTATTATTACAACTTGCTGTATTTTTATAATGATTATATGTATTTTTCATATTAAAAAAATCATATCCTCTTTCATCTTGTAATTTAAATCTATCATAATTTAATTTATTTTTTAATAAATTTTCTTTTTTTTGCTCATTTTCAAATTCTTTTGTTCTATAATAATTTTCAATTTTTGGTCTATGACGATATTTTAATTGTGAAGTATGAATATTTTTATCATAATGTTCTAATCTTTCATTATCATAAATAATATTATTAACTGGATTAAATATTTCTCTTCTTTTCATATTTAAAATTTTTTCATTTTTTTCTTTTAATTCTTCTTGAAATTTTTTTTCCTTATCACTATCATAAAATTTCCCTTTAACACAATCATAATCATGAGTTTTAAAAAATTTTTGTGCAGCTTTTATTTTAGCAACTTCTAAATCAGTTGATTTTTTTTCTTTATTAAATAATTTATAATCATTAGTAATTATATCATATTCTTTATAATGATTTGAACTAACTAATTTTGGTTTAATTTCATTTTCACTTTCTTCTTTAAATTTAGGTCTTCTTTCAGGTGCATCAAAATGATGTTCTTCACATGTTAAATTAGATAAAACATTATATAATCTTTTATTATTTTTATTTTTTTCAACTGCTTTTCCTAATTTTGTTATAATTTTAGGATAATTCGGATGATTTTCAAATCCTTTTAATTTATCTTTTAAATTAATAATATTATAACATTGTTCATTTTTTAATTGATAATCATAATTTTTTGCTAATTTATCATATAAATCTTTAGTTTCAATTATTTTAATTTGTTTATTTATATTATCATCATTATATTTTTGTAAAATTGGATCAAATTGATTTTCAATTTCTCTTATTAAATTTTTATTTCTTATAAATGGTTTTTTATTATATCCCCATTCTAAATTTCTTTTACTATAATCATAATCAACAACTGCTTTTCCCCAATTAATTTCTTTAGGAAATAAATCAAATGTTGATGAACGAAAAGTTTTTGATATTTTATAATTTGTTGCTGATGGTGCTTCTTCTTCTTGATTTGATTCTATTGTTTTTGTATTTTGATCAGTTGTTACTTTAGGACTTTGAGAATTTGGATTTAATTGGTTTCGATTTGGAGATGATAAAGGGTTTTGATTTTGGTTTTGTAATTGTGTTTGTTCTAACATATTTTAAATTTTGATTTATTGTTTTATTGAATATTTGTTTTATTTTTTAAATGGTTTATTTACAATATTTTAATATTCAATAACATTTAAAAAAATTTAAAAAATAAAAATTGAAGATAATATAATAATGTCAGAACATGAAATAAAAGAAGAAAATAATAATGAAAATAATGGAACTCAAAGACATAGTAGAATAAAATCAGAAGTTTCAATAAATTCAAATATTAATTTACTTAACCCCACAACAACTAATAACAATATAGATGAACCAAAATTAGAAGAAAAGCAAAAAAAAGAAATAGAATTAGAAAACAATATAAAAATTAATAATAGTTTAATAAAATCACAAAAAAAAGGATCTCAAATAGAAATAAATCAAGCAATAGAAATTAAAAGAGATCCCTCAAAAATTGAAACAGATAATAGAAATTCATCATTAAAAATAGATAAAAATTATTTCTTATCAAAAGCAACATCATATCTTGGAGAGTCACAAACAAAAATATTTATAGAAAAAAAACAAGATAAAAAATGGAAAAAAAAAATAGTAAGATTCTTAGACTCATCTCCAATATTAATAACAATGTCAATATTAACAATTTGGGCATTATTCGCATCTGATATATGTTATGCATTTCTTAGTATAAAAGTAGATGATGCATTTAATATAATTCAATGTATTTTATTAGGATTATTTTCATTAGAATTTATATTAACTTGTATATCAAAAGAAGATTATATTTTTAGTTTTTTTTTCTGGTTAGATTTAATTTCTACTATTTCTCTTATTCAAGATATTGATTATGTAATGAATCCAATTATGGGTTATGGACCAATTAAAGAAGATAAAGTATCAAAAAATAGAAAAAGAAAAAGTGCTCAAGCTGCTAAAGCAATATCTAAAGTTAGTACTGCTTCAAGAGCTACTAGAGTTTTAAGAGTTATTAGAATTGTTAGATTAATTAGAATGGTTAAATTATATAAAAGTGTTTTAATTGCAAAGGAAAAGAAAGAAATGATGAAATTAGAAAGTAAAAAGAAAATTATGGAAAAATTAGAAAAAGAATATGATGATAGTATGTCAAATTCAAAAATATTACATGAGAATTTAGATAAGGGAAATCATAATGAAAGTTTTACTAATTCAAATAGTAAAAATGCATCTACTGGAATTTCTATTAATAAAACTAGAACATTTAAAAGATTGAGAGAAAGAAGATTACATAGTATGAATAAAACTGGTGAGTCTGCTGGTGGTTTGTTAATACAATCTAATTTATTGTTAAAAAATGGTATTAAAAGTAATGGTGATAATAATAATGATAATAATAATTTAAATAATGATAAAAATAATAATGTTAATGAAAATGAAAATAATAAAAATGATAAAAATGATAATAATATAGAAGATGATGATAATAATGAGGAAAATATTATTAAAGAATCTAAAATAAGTAAAATTATTACAGAGTCTTTAACTAAAAAAGTTATTATTTTAATATTGGTTTTATTAGTTATTTTTCCTTTATTAAATGATGATTTTTGGCAAACTGAAGTTACAACTACTTATGATTTTGTATGTCAAATGTTAAGTTTGCATTATACAATTTTTGTTACAAGAGGAATAAAAGATGATCAAATTGATATTACTAATTTATATGATAAAAATTATCCTGCTGTAAATATAACAATAAATGGAGTTACTTTTTATATAAATGAAGAATGGAAAGATTTTAAATTTAGATATAGAGAGTTATCAACAGTTTATTCAGATGATGCAATGGTAAGAATAGTATATTCTTTAAGAAAAGAAACAAAATTATCATCTTTATTAAATTTATTACAAACAATTTTTGTTTGTATAGCATTAACATTTTCTTCAGTTTTATTTGAAAATGATGCAAATAAATTAGTTTTACAACCATTAGAAATTATGATAGAAATAGTAGAAAAAGTATCAAAAGATCCAATTGGAGCTAAAAATATTGAAGAATTACAAGATGGAATTAAAGCAGAAATTGAAAATATAAATGAAGAAAATAATAATAAAAAAAATAATAATAATATTGTAAATAATCCAAATCATATTTTAAAAAGAAGAAGTACAATATCAACATTTAAACCAGATCATAATAATGAAGATAATTATGAAGTTACTGTAATAAAAAGTGCAATTATTAAAATATCTGCATTATTAGCAATTGGATTTGGTGATGCAGGAGGAGAAATAATAGCAAAGAATTTATCAAATAATCAAGATTTAAATCCTCGTTTAAAAGGAAAAAAAAAAACAGCAATTTTTGGTTTTTGTGACATAAGACAATTTGAAGAAATAAACTTGGCATTAGAAGAAAAAACAATATTATTCATAAATAAAATAGCAGAAATAGTTCATTCAAGTGTAGATAGATTTAAAGGATCAACAAATAAAAATATAGGAGAAAGTTTTTTAAATGTATGGAAATTTTATAATGAAATAAAAATAAAAGAAGGAAAAAAAAATGAAAAAATAGTAAAAAAAGATAATTTACTTGAAATAGATCCAACAAATCCTCAAGTAGGAATAATTGCAGATTGTTCAGTTTTAGCTTGTTTAAGAGTAATATTAAAAATAAATAAAAATTTAGATATATTATCATATAGTCAAAATGAAGATATATTAAAAAAAATACCAAATTTTAAAGTAAATATGGGATTTGGTCTTCATATGGGTTATGGTATTGAAGGAGCTGTTGGTTCAACTTATAAAATTGATGCTTCTTATTTAAGTCCTAATGTTAATATTGCTGCAAGATTAGAAACTGCAACAAGACAATTTAAATTAAATATTTTAATTAGTGGTGTTTTATATAATTTATTCACTGATGATATGAAAAATATTTGTAGATATGTTGATAGAGTTACTGTTAAAGGAAGTGAATTACCTTTAGATTTATATACTATTGATTTAAATTTAAATGTTTCTCCACAGAAAGAAAGTAAAATTTTAATCGTTTCTAATAAAGAAAAAAGAAATATTTTTAATGAGAAGAAATTAGAGTTAGAGGCTTTAATTGAAGAATGTGGAAGTGTTACTCCAATTATTTTAGAAAAAGAATCTTATCAAGAATTAATTAAAGTAAGAAGTGATGATTTTAAAGATAGTTGGAATAAAGGAATTGAATGTTATATTAAAGGTGATTGGAAAAATGCAAATATGTATTTTAATACTTGTTTAAAAATTGATCCTAATGATGGACCTGCAAATGTTCTTAGTAAATTTATTAAAAGTAGAAATTTGAAACCACCTAAAAATTGGAAAGGTGTTAGAGAATTGAGTTCAAAATAAAAATTATTGGAATAAAATGTAATTGTAGTTTTTAATTTCTTGTTTTTTATTTTATTATTTTTTTATTTGTTTTGTAGGGTTTTTCAATAGAAATCTAAGGTTAATGGATTTTGATGTATTTTAAATAAATATAAATATTAATATTAAAATATATTATTTTTCATTAAAGGGATTTTATTATTTAAATTATGGTTTTTATAATTCAGTGATTAATATTTTTCCATAGAAAAATTATATATAAATTGAATTATTTTTATATAATATGAAATAATCTGGTTTATATAAGATTAATTTTTTTATAAGAATAATAAAATTTTAAGTTTATTTATTTTTAATATTTACTTTTAAAATCTATTAATTTTTTGAAACCACACTTCAATAGACTATATAATAAATATAAATTATTTCCAATATTCAATTAAAAATAACAAAACAATTAAAAAAAAAAATTCTCAATTCCAAATAAAAAATCTCATCTAACCATAAAAAAATAAAAAACAAACATTAAACCCTAAAATAAAAAATTCAAAATAAAAAAAAAAAAAATAAATAAAGAATAAATACACTTCATCATCAAAAATAAATCAAAAAATAATAAAAAAAAAAAAAAATAATTAATTCCCTAATCAGTTATAAAAATCAATCTAAAAGAAATAAAAAAACATAAAAAAAATGGGTTGTGGAGGTAGTTCAGCAGTAACAAACGCCGTAACAGGTGGTAAAGCACGTGTAGTATTTGTAATCGGAGGTCCAGGAAGTGGAAAAGGAACACAATGTACAAAAATAAAAGATGAATTTAATTATAACCACATGTCAACAGGAGATATATTAAGAAATGTAGTAAAAGAAAAACAAGGTAGTGCATGGCAAGAATTAGAAGCAGATATGAAAGAAGGTAAATTAATTCCATCAGACAAATTAATTTCTTTTGTTAAACTTGGAATTATGTCATCTAAAAATAAAAAAATTTTACTTGATGGTTTCCCAAGAAATCAAGATAATATTAATGAATGGAATAAACAAATGAAAAATGTTGCTGATGTTGTTGCTGTTGTTTATTTTGAAGTCCCTGATGATGTTATGAAACAAAGATTATTAGGAAGAAATGAAGGAAGAGCTGATGATAATGAAGAAACTATTGCTAAGAGATTAGAAACTTTTAATGCTGAAACTAAACCTGTTATTGATACTTATGAAAAAGAAGGTAAGTTAATTAAAATTGATGCTACTAAAAGTGTTGATGAAGTTTTTACTGATGTTAAAAATAAATTCATGGAAAAGAAATTATATCAATAAAATCATTATTTTAGAAATATTCGTTTATTTTAAACTAAATTATTGAAATTTTTGAATGTTTTTTTGATTTTTGTTTTTTTTAATTTTTTTTTTTTTATTTTTTTTATTGTTTTTTTTGAAATGGTGTTTATGTTTTTATTATCGTTTTAATTTTATCGAAATATTAATAAAAAAATTAAAAAATACTATATATAGAATTAATTAATAATGATAAATAAAGAAAATATCTTTTATAGTCTTTTATTAGGAGAGAATAAATTCTATATTCAAAACATAATTAAATTATTAAAATTTGTCTTTTAATGTTTAATTATTATTTAAATATTTAATTGATATTTATTCATTTTAAATTTTGAAATATATTTCAAATATTATATCCCAAATTTCCCCATATAAATAAATTTTTTCTTTTAAAAAAAATTTTTATTTTTTTTAATTTAATTAATTATTTTTTAAAAGAATGATGATACAATTTTAAAAATTTAATTATTTATTTAATAATAAATTTTCTTTAATAACATTCAAAAAAATACCTTTTTAATTCAAATGATACACTCTCTTAATGAGAAACAACTATTTTTAAACCAATATTTTTTAAAAAGTAATTTTTATTATTCATTTAAAACTCTTATTAAATTTAACTTATATAAATAAAAATTAGATACTTCATTTTTATAATTATTTTATTAGATCATAGACTTATCTTTCTGCCACATTATATTGATTTATATAAAAATATGATAAATGAAAGTGA
>JAEEGK010010972.1_pt1 | contig 20804 bp, 8 predicted proteins | sample 8958771 | NCBI WGS metagenome assembly JAEEGK01 (sample SAMN16246547, study PRJNA631951) | gut metagenome | biome: gut microbiome; feature: rumen; material: SC-attached | host: Bos | place: Iran: Karaj | collected 2018-10
CCCAATCCCCAATCCCCAATCCCCAATCCCCAATCCCCAATCCCCAATTAAAAATAATATTAAAATTTGATATAGAAAAACAATCAATTAATTTTTTCAATTTATAAAAATAAATTGTATTAAAAATTTTTAATAATTTACCACAAAAAATAATATTAAATTAAAAATAATTTAAATAAAATTAAAAACATACTCATTACTTTCTAGATAATTATAAATATTATTACCACAATTTTATTTTTTTTCTTTTCATTCATTATTCATTTTCATTAAACATATTATTACCAAAAATATCTTCATTTTCAATCATACTTTTAATTGAATTAAAATTCTTAAATTCAGCATTATTACTTTCAAAATCATTTCCATTAATTTCTTTTAAATCATTAAATATTTTAACAAAATTAATATCTAATTCCTTAATTTCCTTCCTAACTTCAATATTTTTCTGTTTAATGTCTTGAATTAATTTTTCATAATTCATATATTTTTCATGTATTTTTAAATGTTCAATTGCATTATTAATTTGAATAATATCATTTTCTAATTCTTCAGATATATTTAACATATTAAAATAATCTTTAATTAAAAAAGCTCTTAAATGTTTTTTTTCAATATTTTGATAAAGATTATCTTCAAATATAAATTCTTTACCTATTTTTTTTGAATCATATGCTAATCTTGCATCTTTTCTTTTATTTTTTATTTTCATTATTTTATCATTTATTTTATTATATTGTTCTTTTTCATTTCTTATAAAATCATCATAATTAAAATGTTTTTTATAAATTAAAATATTTGATTTAAATTTTTTTCCTTGTTGAGAAATCTCAAATTCATTTTTTATTGAATTTTGTGTAGTTAATTTTAATTTTCTTTTTCTACAAATACAAAATACATTTATTGGATTCCAAACTTCATTTCTTCCTACAATTTCATTTTTAATTAAAATATAACTTTTATATAAAATTGTAAGAAATAAACTTAATAGTATTAAATTAATAAATATTAAATAAATAAAGAAAAATAATGGACCATATATTTCATCATTTTGATATAATTGTTTATAATCAATATAACCAAAAAAAGCAAATAAACAACTTTTAATACTTTTTTGTATTTGATAAAAATTTTTATCATTTTCACCAAAAGCTAAAGTAGAATAAAAAACAAATGAAGGATGAACAGATATAATAAGTATAATAAATACAAAAAAATGGCCTTTTGAATTTTCAAAAGTTTTAATAACAATAGAGAAAAATTTCCCTAAATTAATTAAAGAAAACATTTTAATACAAGATAAAAATATAATAATAATACCACAAATTTCAATAATTTCTTTCATTGATTCACCTTCATATAAAATATCTCTTATTTCATATATTTTATCAAATTTTTTATTTGTAATGATTTTTTTTAAATCATTTTCTTTAATGTTAATTTTAATAAATGCATAAATGAAAGCAATGGAAAGCCCTATTATAATAATTTCAAAAAATTGTTGTATTCCAAAAATAATTTGAAATTTTCTTATAAATTCTGGTTCAATTCTATATCTAATATCTTTAATTTTTATATTTAAAGGTTTTATTATATCTCTATACCATTTATTATATGATAAATTATCTTCTTTAATTATTTTTATAAAAAATAATATAATACCAATAAATAAAAATATAAAAATAATTTCAAAAACTAATTTAGTTATATCTAAATGTGTTAATTTAGTTTTATATCTTAATAATTTTGCATTAAAAGATGATTTATAAAAATCTCCATAATCATAAGTTAAAATTGCAGAAATATGTTGTATTACTTCATATTCAAAATTTTGTAAAAAAAATTCTACAATAATAATATAAGAATATTCATTAATTAATCCTTTTTTAAAATTATCTGAATAATTTTTAGTAATATCTAATTCAAAATTATATCCACCATTTTTTTTATATGTTTTATATTTATTCCATTGAAAATATACATTTCCACTATCAGAAATATTAAAATAATCTTTATCTTCAAATTGTATTAAATTAATATATAAATTTTCTTCTTCTCTAATTGATAAATTTTTATGAATATCATTTTCTCTTTTCGATTTTTTTTCTCTTCTCAAAGTAACTAATACTTTATTTCCAATTAAATAATTATATTTAAGGAATGCAAATCTCAAATCATTATCAGGAGTAAGATTTTCTTCAAATAAACTTGGAATTGCATCAAAAATAAAATTTCTAATATTTTCAATAGAATTAATTTGTTTAATAGAATTACTAATATTCCAAGAGAGAATATTTTTATTTTTAATATAATCAAAATTATATTTTGTAAATAAATTTTCATTTGTAGAATTAAATGCAGTCCCAATTGCATGAAGAATACGAAATTTCCAAGGAGATAAAATATTCATTAAATAAATTACTATGATAACTATTGTAAAACATAAATAAAAAAGTGCTTTAAAAAAAAATCTTCTATATTTATTTTCATAATAATATTTTATTTTTTCTCTGTCTTTTTCTGAGTCAAACAATATATTTCTCCTTGTAAATTCATAATCTTCATGATATTCTAAATCATATTTATCAAAATTTTTTAATTGAGTTATTTTTTTTAAGTAATTTTTCTCTTTTTCTTCTTTGTTAAAATCTCTTATTTCTTCTAATGACACTAAATTTGAACTGATTAATTGTCTTTTTTCTATTGTTTTTTTTCTAATTTTTTTTTTTCTTTCAATATTTATGATTATTTCTGGACATAAATAATTTTTTATTAAATTTCTTGAAAAATCACATTTAAATTCGCTATCATCATTATCATAATAGTAAATTAAATTATAATTATTATTATTATTTTCATCGTTACTTTTTATTATTTCTTTTTTTTTACAAGTAATGATGTTAATACATGTATTAATAATTTGATTATACCAATAAATAAATTTTGTAATAGGTCTCTGTTTAATTTCATTTAAGCTTATATTTTCTAAATCTTTAAAAGAAATTTTTTTTAAATATTCATTATTTGAAATTCCATAATTATGAATTAAAATAGCCAAAATAATTTTAATTATAATAAATTTAACAATAACAATAAGAATAATAAAATAACATATTGTCATTGCACCCCATTCATTATACATTCTATAAAAAATATCAGAGTTAATTATTCCTAAACAAAAAGCAAAATTTTGTTGAAATGACTCATTTAAACTATTAAATTCTATTATTCTTCTTCCATAATATAACCAAGAAAAAGTTGAAAAACCTAATAAAATTACTATTAAAAAAATAAAAAATGAAAATATATCACCAAATGCATATTTTATGGCTTTTATAAACATTTTTCCACGAAGTGATATTTTACTATATAATTCTATTAAATTTAAAAATAAGAAAAATAAAATTAATATTACTAAATCTTTATATATACTTAAAATTTTTCCTGCTTTAATTAATTTATTTTGAGATTCATTTGATATTATTATTGAATCTTTTTCTGATTCATCAAGTTTTTTATATAACTTTTTCATTTTAATTAAATAAATTATCCAAAATATAATTGCTAGAAATTGTAGAATTATTGTTAATAATTGTATTATAAAGAAAATATTATTGGTATATATTTGATAAAGAATTGTTATTTTCTTTGGTATAATAATTTTTATAGGTTTTTTTTTTTTTTTAACTATTTTTGATTTTTTTATTATGTTTCTAAATCCTTTTATTACTGGTACTAAGAATGAAGAACTTTCTCTTCTCATAATATTATTTTTATCATCCTCCAATTTTCTTTCTTGTTTTATTTTTATTTTTTCTATTTTAGTTTTTACTACAAAATATATTTTTCTAAAATAAAAAATAACATAAAATATATAAGAAACAACAAATAAAAGTTCAAAAAATAATCTAACTTCAAACCCTCTATTTTTATATAAATTTCTATTATTAATATATATTTTTATATTAATAGTAGAAATACCAATATCATAAATTTGATTAATAATAATAATTGAACAAAAACATTTTCTTTCAAAATTATAAACTGTAAAATCTCCAATAACAGCAGCAGTATTTGAATTAATGAAATTTTTTAAATTTTTTTCAAATTCATCACTAGTATTATTTACTGTATAATTTAATACAAATCCTCCTAATTTTAAATATGAATTTTCTTTATCAAAAATGAAATCATTTGAAAAATTTGTATTATTTTCATTATTTTTATTAAATTTTGAATTAGTATTAATTGTTTTTAAAGACCATTTTAATTCATTTAATTTATTATTAATTAAAGGATTAATTGGATATTTTAAAACTAATTTCATTTTCCTTTGTGTTATTCTGTAATTACTTACTAATTGATATTTATTACCTAATAACCAATAATTATTATTTATTAAGTTTTGAGTTATATTTTTTTGTATTTGTAAATAATAATTTGTTATATTTGAAATAAATAAATAATCTTTATTTTTTAACTCTTTAAAACCAAATGTTGTTTTTAGTCTTTTCTTTATTTTATAACGCTTCTCAATTTCAAATTGCATAAAAACTGAAATTGAAAAAAAAAACATACATAATAATAAAAATAAATTATTCCAAAAATTTATTTTTTTATTTATAAGGGTTAAAATAAAAATATCCAATTTTCTTTTTTTTTCTTCTTTATTTTCTTTACTTTCAGTTCTATTAATTGAATCTAATGTCATTTGAGTAAACTTGGTATTTATTTTTTGTATATTATTTGTTTGATTTAAATTTTTTGAATTTGTTTTTAAATTTCTTATTGAGCCTGATTTTAAATCTTCTTCAGTATTTGAATTATTTGAAGTATATTCTGCATTTTCTGTCATTATTTTTGTATTACTTAAATTTAATTTATAAAATTAATTATAATTCTATTTAATAAAGGATTTCATAACCTAAAATAGAATAATAAAAAACAATATTAAAAATATAAAATCATAATAAAATAATAAGGTTTAAATTTTTTATTTTTTATCAATTAATTTTTGATTCATATCAATGTTTAATGAAAAGAATATATAAATTACTTTTATTAAAATTTATTCTCTCTTGGTATTTATAAAATTATTTAAAATAATATTTTCTAATTTGTGTATATTCAATAATTTATAATTTTTTAAATAAATATTGTTTATATTTAATATATCCTGAATATTCCAAATAATTTATTTAGGATTTAAAAAATTATAAATTAAAAAATTATAATTAATAATTGATAAAATTTTTATTTATGATTTTTTAAAAAAATAAACACACAAAAAAAAAATTTAAATATATTATTATGCTTGAAAAAAAGAATACTAATAAGAAATTATCATTTATTAAGGAAATTAAACAAAACAATTCAACAAATAATATAATAACATCAATGTCAATTTTCCCTTCAGGGAATATCATATCAGTTTCAACGAACAAAGTAATTACTATATACAATAATAATTTTAATATATTACAAAATATTCAAAATTCCCATAATGATAAAATAAATTATGTAAATATCAAAGATGAAAATAATTTTGTTACATGTTCATGTGATAAATGTATTAAAACTTGGATTAAAGAAGAAGAAAAATTCAAATTAAACAAAATAATATTAAATGCTCATATAAGTCAAATAAATAAAGTTATCTATTTTAATGAAAATATTATTTCATGTTCAAATGATAATACAGTGAAATTATGGGAAGAAAACATTAATAATAATAATTATCAATTAAATTTAATTTTAAATCATTTAAAAAGTGTTTGTTCTATTTTATTAATCAAAGAAAATAATATTTTTATATCTTCAGGATTAAATGGAACAAGATTTTATAATTTAAATAATTTTGAATTAATATTTGAAATAAAAGAAACTTGGTGTGGTGCATGGAATGCATTATGTAAAATTGATAATGATAAAATAATTGTTCAAGAAGAACAAAATTTATTATTAAATATTATTTCAATTTCAGAAAAAAAAATAATTAATAAAATTAAATGTAATTATATTAGTTTAGGAATAATATCAATTGTAGATAAAGGAATAATTTTAGTTGGTGTTAATACAAATATTATTGTTTATAATAATAAAAATAATTACAAATTTTTACAATATATAGAGAATGCACATGATAATTATATTATAGGATTTCAACAATTAAAAAATGGATTAATTGCATCTTATTCATTTGATGAATCTATAAAAATTTGGGTATTTAATTAAAATTATTTAGTTAAATTTTATTTTTTTTAATAAAAAATTTAAATTAAAATGTACAACGATTCTACAGAGAATTATTTAGATATAAAAGCTCATAAAAACTTATTCAAACAAAATAAAAATGTATATTTTATTTAAATTTATTGAAGAATAATTGCTTAGTAAGTGAATATTTTTATAGTACATTATCAAGAAAAGAAATTGAAGAAATGAAAAATAAAAATGTAAATAAAAAAAATCTTAAAATACATCAAATTAATATTATTAATAAACTAGTCAATGTATTTTTTATTTATTATTTTTAGAGTAAAATGAATAAATCATATGCTAACAAAATGGTTTTTCTATTAAATCAAAAAAATATACAAAATTATAATCAATCAAGAAATCAATTAAAAAAAGCTAAATTAAAATATGATGAAAAAAAAAATTTATATTTAAGTTTACCTAAATTAAAATCTATTAATAATTCTGAAAATGAAATTATTGTAGAAGATAATAAAAATATTTTATTAAATAAATTAAATTTTTCTTTGGAAAAAGATAAAGAAAAAGAGATGGAAATTGAAAAAAGAAATAAATATAAATATAATTTCAATTATAAATCAAATAGTACAAAAAATATTTTCACAAAACATTCAATAAATAATATAGAATATTTATCACCATTAAATGATTTATCATTAAATCAAATAGACTTTAATAATCTAAAAATGAAAATTAGGCGTTTAAAACAATTAAAAAAAAGAATAAATCCAGATAATGTGTTTAAAACAATAGATAATAAAAATTTATATTTTTATCATAAAAATAAAAAAGAAGATAATAATAAAACTATTCAAGAAAATCGTATTTTAAAAGAAGAATCAAAAAATAATATGGAAAAAATAAGAAAAGGGTTAATAATATTAAATGAATTGGCAAAAGAATCTTCTTCATTAGATTCAAAAAGAAATCCACTTAGAAGAAAAACTACATTAAAAAGAATATTTTCATTTAATTCTAAAATATAAACAAAAAAAACAATTATTTAATTATATATTTTAAATTAAAAACTAATAATCATATTTTTAAAAAATAAAAAATCTAATCTTTTATTTTTGAATAAATAATTTTTAAATGTAATCCAAAAAAAAGAGAAGCAGAAAAAAATAAAATAGGAATAATATAAGGAGAAACTTCAATTCTTTTTTCAAATTCCAAAGGCATTAAAAATGAATTTGCAATAAATGCAAAAATACAAGGAAAAATTGTTAATATAATTAACCAAATTTTTCCTTTAAAAATAGGATATAATGATATAGTATGTAATATTGCAAAACAAATAACTGGAATAAAAAGTATATAACAAGGAATAAATAAAATTAACCAAGAACTTCCATTTTTTGGATCATCTAATTTTTCTCCTATTTGCTTAAAAAAAATAATAAATAAAAATCCAAAAAAAAATTTATTCAAAAAGAATGTAATATTCATACATAAATTTGAATATAAACTTCTATTTTTTTCACTTTTTATTTTTATTTCTCTAAGTTTATCAATTAAAGGGTATTTTTGAATATAATAATTTAGTTTTTTTGTTTTTCTTTTACATCTTTTTTTTATTTTTGTTTTTATTAAAATATAAAAACTATGACAAATTGTAACACCATAAAAAAGAGATGAAGAAATAGAAAACATGATTTCAAATTTTGTCTTTTGAAAAACAACAATTTTAAGAAAAATTGGTAATAAAAATAAAATAGTTCCTTCTAAACCAATTTCAAATATATTATGTTTATAATATTTCATTCTTAATTTTAATTTTTTAGTAAAAGCATGAATATTTTCATCAGTAGCATATTTTAAATTTGGTTTACTTTGATTTAATATATGAATGAATAATTTTTTAATATGTTTTTTTCTATATTTATAAATAATTAATATAGCAATAGATAAAATACAAGTTATTAAAGAAGGAATTGATAAAATCCAAACAAGTGTTTTTTTTGATTGTTTTTTAAAAGCATTTGTACAACTCATTGCTATTAATAGACTTTGAATATCAATTTCCATTAATATAAAAATGCATACATATATCATTATAAGTCTTTTATTATCTATGTAAAAATTTTTATAAATTAAATCAAGTTTATCTGTTATTTCTTTTATTACATTTTCATTATTTTGTTCAAAAAAATTTTGTTTTTCGAACATTACTTCTGTCAAACTATATAAAGTAAATTAATATTTATTAGATTACGGTTTTTCAGAGTTTTGAATTATTTTATGTAAGAAAATATTTTGATTTTTTATATTATAATATACTGATTTTGAACATTGATTTAAATTCATTATGTCATTTGTTGAAAGGTAATTTGAAATTTTTTGAGTAATTTTTTTATCTTTAATTAAATCTTCTAAATTTTTTGCCATTACAGATTTATTTTTTTAAATTATTTGGGATAAAAATATATTGCATTAATAAAAAAATCCTCTTTTTTTTATTGATAAATAATAAATAAAAAAAAATATTATTTTTTTTTCAATAAATTTAAAATATATTGATATAAATAACTATTATTATAAATTTTTTAATCAACTATCATATAAAAGATATTATTATTAAATAATTATATATTTTATATAAAAATAAATAATAAAAAAAATAAATTTTATTTTAAAATATTTTCAATATTATGAAAAAATGTTTTCATAAAATCAATATTTTCCAAAAATAGAATATGAGCAGTTCTCCCAATAAAAGTATCAAAATTTTTTTCTTGAATAACAAAATTAACATCAACTCTTTTTAAAGTATTATTAGTAATTTTAGATAAAATATTAAAAGCCATATTTCTATAATTTTCAGTTTTAATATCTTTTTGATTTGAATTATTACTTATTTCAATTCTAGAACTTTCATAAGGTGAATAATTATCTTGATGACTAGATAATAAATAAACATAATTAAACCAATTTAAACCTTCAAATTCTGAAATTTTATATAAACAAGTTTCTTGTAAATTTTCATTATCATTTTGTAATAATTGTTCTAAACTTTTTGAACCTTTCCATCTTTTTAAAAACCACATTCCAGTTTTTATTAATTTACTATCTGAAAAAGCATAACCTAAATGAGGAGAAGATAATGATATATATAAATAAAATTTTTCTTTATATTCTTTTAAATAAGGTAATGCACTTCTTATAATAACTCCACCTATTGAATGACCAATAAATGATATTTTTTTAAATATTAATCCATTATCCCATTCTTTTATATATTTTATAACTTCTGTTGCTAAATTTTTTCCCATTTGAAATAAATCATTTCCTGTATCATCTTGATTTGAAATTGATGATAAAAATACTATTGTTGGATTTATTAAAGCGATTTCATTTTTTATTATTCTCATATCATTTGAATTTCCTTCAAATCCATGTACTAATATTATTAAATGAAGTCCTAATGTTTGATTGTTTTTATAACTTTGTAAACTTTGTGTGTTTTTTAAATCTAAATTATCTTTTAATTGTTCTTGATCTCTTTGCATTAAAATATTTGTATCTAATAATGATTTTTTATCTGTACTTTGATTTAAATTTTTTGTATATGTTTCTTCGAATATTATTGGGAAAATTGAAGGATTTATTTTAAAATTTGAAATTTCGATTATTGGTCTTTTATATATTTTTTTTAAATTTTCTCTTTTTTCTATTGCATTTGACATATTTAAATTTTGTAAATTTTTTTCAACTGGGAATAATAAACTATATGTATCTGTTATATTTATTTTTGCTTTTTCTACAAATTTAAATAAACCTTCTTTTAATTCTTTTTTAAAATCTAATTTAAAAATAAAATTTGCTGAAAGAGGAAAATTTCTTATTAATTCTATATATTTATGCCATATATATCCTATTTGAGTACTAATATAATTTATTTCTTTAAATATTCTAAAACCAATATAGTCTTTTGAAGTATCTTTTATTCTTTTTGATAAATTTTGTATTTGAGAAAAAATTTCATTTAAATCTTCTTCATTATTTAATTTTATTTTTTCTTCTTTTTCATCTGTAAAAATTAATAATGGTTGTGTATTTATTAAATTTGAAAATTCTGCTTTCATATTTTCATCAATTAATTTATTTGTTAATTTATTTAATTTCTTTTTTAAATAAACATATGATGATATTAAATTTAAAACATATTTATTATACAATTTATCAATTATATCATTTGGAATATTTGCTGGAATTTCAGTTTTTTCATCATAAAAACAATCAATCAAATTAGTGAATTTATTATTATTTAAATCAATTTTTTCATCTTTTTCATTTTTTTTGTCATCACTTTTTTCTTTAGGAGATTCAATTGCAAAAGGGAAATAATTTTTAGAAATTCTTAATTTAAAATCAGATAAAACTCTATGAATAGAAACATTTAATAAGCTTGAAAAATTATCATAATAAACAATTGGAGTATAACTTTCAATAAAATTTTTAGAAATTCCTTCATTAATAATATTTACATTAACAAAATGTAATTTTTTAAATTTAAGTCCTTTTAAAAAAGTACTTACATTAGAACTATTATTAAAATCAGAAAATTCAATATAAAATCTAATATCTATTTCAATATCATTTAAATTTATATTAGATGGAATTTCTAATCTAAAATAACAAAATTCATCTAATTCAATTTCTTCATCTGAATATCTTATAATAAAACTTTTAGTAATATATTCAAAATTATTTTCAAGAATTTTAGGATTAATAATACAATGTGCTGTTATTGTTTCTTCATCTGTTTGAGACATATTTTCTAAAACTTTTGATTCAGTAAAATAATATGGTACTGCATAATATCTTTTATTATTAAAATTTGTAAATATTTTTGTTTTGATGTTATATATTCCTTGATTTACTAAGTCAATATTTTTATATGTATGATAATGGATTACAAAATCATATAAGTAATTTATTGACATTTGTTTTTAATTTAATTTTAAATTATCTATTATATTTTTTGTCAATATTTTAATAATAAAATTGGTTTTAAATTTAATGACTGATAATTCAAATGATAATTATAAAAATTCTCAATTTGTAATTAAAAATTTAGTTGATTATATTGGTTCTTGTAAAGAAACAGATATTAATAAAGAAAATTGTGTAAATTATTTATATGAAAATTCAAATTATAATATTAATGAAGAGGAATTAAATAATATATTTGATTTTACATTTGGAAAAAAGGAAACAATAAATAAACAAGATGCATTAAATAAATTATCATCTTTATTTCAAAATGAAGAAAATAAAAAGAAAAAGAAATCAAAAAGTTCAAAAAATAATAATAATAATTTTAAAGGATTAGTATTTCCAAAAAATAAAATATCAATACCATCAATTAATATTCCATCACATAATATAATTAATAAAAAAGAATATAAAAATGAAATAATTTTTAATAGTAAAAATATTATTAGATCTCAAAATAAAAAACCATTAGCAGCTGATAGGATAATGATAAATAAATTAAATACTCCTTCAAATAAAAATAATATTTTTGAAAAGATTAATAGTTTTAAAAATGAATTTTTTAATTATAAAATTCCTCCTTCAAATAATTCACCGACACCTTTGCCTATTAATATTAAACCTTTAGTTTATGATATTGAAAATAAAAGTAATAGTAATAATAATAATAATGATTATGATAATAATGACAAAAAGAAATATAGGGAAGAATTTGCTATTAAAGATTATAATTTGAATGATTTAAATGAAAGAAAAGAATATATTAATGATATTAAAGGAAAATTAAAAAATTTTGTACATGATCGAAAGGAAAGAGATAATAATTTTAAAGATGATATTAATGTTTTTAATAATATTAATGAAATGATTGAAAAAATTCAATCAAAAAAAAAGAGTAAAAATTAGATAAATATTTATTCTTATTTGTTATTTAATTTAATATATAATAAAGACTTGAGTTAATATAAATTAAAATTAATGAGAATTTTTTTAATTTTAAAAAAATCTTTTTAAAAAAATAAATTTAAATTTATTTTAAGTGTGAATTTCATTTTCATTTTTCCAATCTTCTAAAATATTTTTTTGTTCATCCCAATTTTTCAATAAAATATCATATTGTTTTTTCCTTTTCTCAAGATAATTAATTCCTTCATCTAATTCTTTTTCTAATCCATTTAATTGTTCAATTTTCTTTTCAATATTTTCTCTTAATTTACAATATTCAATATATTTATCATATTTTTCAATAAAATTAAGTTTTACTTTTCTTTTTAAATAATAATCTTCTTTATCTTCTTCTTCATCATAAATATAAACATATAATTCTAAATAAAATTCTCTAACATCATCATCTTTTATTTTTTGACAAACATCAAAATAATTATAAGAATTTAAAGAAAGCATCCATAAAAATGGATTTTTCATAATATTATTTTTTCCATTTCTATCATTATCATTATCTTTTATTATTTCACTTCTTCCTTCACCAATTCTTTCAAAAATTGGTTCTCCAATATTTTGATCATTTTCTAAATTATTTGTTTTTTTGACATTTAATTGTGTCTTAAATGAAAGTTTTAATAAATCAAATCTTTCTTTTTCAATTAAATGATTATAAAATTCAGATAAAATTATTTTATTAATTGGTTCTAAAGAGTCATTTTCTCTTTTTAAAAATTTATGATATGCATAATCATATTTATGATTAATATTTGATAATTTAGTTTTAATATCACCTAAAGTTTGTTCAAAAATTGTAAAAAAGATTTTATGTTTTTCAATAATATTAACTCTATAATCTCTAAAATATTTTAATAAATCTTGAAAACTATTTATTTTTTCAATTTTTTGAATTTTTTCATTTGATTCTTTATTTGTTTTTTTTAATTGTGCAGTTGCTTGATTTACAAATTCTTTAACAGGAGGAAACATTAAAGTAATTTCTGCTTTTTCTTCAGGACTTAAAAATTTAAATACATCTAATTTTTCAAAATATTTTTTTAAAAAATCTTTTTCTTTCATTTCAGCTATAAAATCAATTTTATTTTCTGATCTTTCATCAACTAATTCATTATATCCTAAAAATAAATTTCTTAATTCATCTAATTTTTCTTTTGATTCTATTTTATTACTTAATCTAGTCCAAATTTTAGGAAAAATAATAGGATAATTTTCAAATTTTAATATTTCTTCATTTGTTAATTTATCAGGTTCTTCAAGTAAATAATCTTTAATTTTTTCATTTTCATTTAAAAGATATTTATTATTAAAATAAAATGAATTTGATTTTTCAAATTTTTCTTTTTCAAAAAATATATCTTTTACATTTATTTTTTCATTTTGGAAAATATGTTGTAAAATATACATTATTGAAGAATTTTTTGGTAAATCATATTCTAATATTTCTTTATCCCAAGTCTCTTTATTTAATTCATATAAATTGAAAAATAAACTAAGATATAATGAAATATTATTTGAGTTTGTATCAATTTCATCATTTTCTTCATTTTCTTTTCCTTTAGTTGTTATCATTATTAAATTTTTTTCATATTCTAAAACTATTTTATAACATTTTGAATTATCTCTTATTTTTCGAATTAATTTTTTATCTTTACTAATAAAAATTGAATATAAAGTTGACCAAATTAAATATTTATAATATAATGTATATGCAGTTTCATTTACTTTAACAGAATCTAATACAGGAACAATTAATTCTCTTTTATTCTTTTTTTTATTATCTTCACTTTCATTTTCTTCATTATCATTTTCTTCATTATCATTTTCTTCATTATCATTTTCTTCATTTTCATTTTTATTTTCTTCATTTTCTTTTTTATTTTCTTTATTTTTTTTATTTTCTTTTTTATTTTCTTCATTTTCATTTTTATTTTCTCTTTCAATTTGAGAGTTAATTTTAATATTAGACCCTGTAAGTTTAAAAGGTTGATTAATTTTTTCAACAACTTTATTCCAAAATTCTCTAATTTTATCTTCAGTAAGTAATTTACCTAAATTATTAAGGTCAATATTATTTTTAGATTTTCTTTTAGTATGAATATAATAACCAAGATAAATATCAAGATCATCTTCATCATCAGGTAAATAAAAATATTTAATAACTAAATCATATATTTCTCCTGATAATTTATCAAATAATTCTTGATTTTCTTTACATTTTTCACATAATTTATTTGAAAGATAGCATTTGTTAATTGATAAACAAGGAAGTGTAGTATTGAAATTTCTATTAAATTTAGATAATATACTTGGAATCATAAAGAAATCTTTTTGTCTTATATTTTCTAATTGATCTAAGAAACATTCTTTACTAAATCTTGGTATTCTATTTTTATTAAATTTATATGTATCTGGTTTATCTCTTCTATCTTTGTAATATAAATCTATATTTGAATCAAAGTAATAATAATATTTATCAAAGAGATTTGGTTTGAAAAATGCATTATTTTTTGATTTGAAATTATGCTTAAATGTTGTTAAAAATCCACTTTTCCATTTTATGTCTTTTAATTTATTCTGTTCTGGTACAATTTCTTTATTATCATTTTCAATATTATTTATTTTATTTTCTATTTTATGTTTAGTTTTTTTTTTCTTTAACTTTTCAACAAAATCAAATTCAGTATTCAATAAATTTCCAATATAAATTATAATTTTATGATATATTGATATTTGATCTGTTAAATTTTTATCATCATCTGAATTATTATTTTCTTTATTATCACTTTTATTTTTTACTTTATTTAAAGGATCTTCAATTTCATTTACTCCAGTAAACTCTTCAAGTATATTTAAGAATTTTCTATTCACTGTTTTTTTTGACCCATAATCAATAATTTCATTTTCATATATTTCAAGATTTTTTTGATATACATCCATATATTTATATAATTTCTTTTGATAGTTTTTACAAACTCCTTTAAAAATTTTTAATTTCTCTCTTAAAATTTTAAGAATTGTTGCTAAAATATTATAATTAGTTGAATCATTTCCTAAATTTTTAACTTGTCTACTTTTAACTTCATGATAACCTTCAATTAAAATAGAATAAAAGAAATTTAATAAAACTAAATAATTTATTGTAGTAAAGAAGAATAAAAATAAAGGATTAAAATTCTTATCTTGAATATATGAAACATCAATTGGTCTAATTTTACCTGCTAAAATTACAAAAACATCTAATAAACCTGATCCAATAGTTTGAAATGTTTTTAAATCTTGTGAAAATAAACCATAACCAAAGAAGACAAATCCTAAATTAATTATAAATAAAAATATTAAATATAGAATAATTGTTAATTTTTGTTTTTCAAAAATCGCAAAAACTAAATAAATTGATTTTGAAAATTTTAAATATTGAATTAATCTGACAAAAATAATAAATAAATTTATTGCAGACCAATTAATATATCTTGAATATAATTTATATAAATGGTTTATTCTAAATAAATTATAGTCATCATCTCCATTTTTTTTAGAATAAATTTGATTTAAATCTAATTCATTTGTATATTTTATTATATAAAACCATAAAATAAACATAGATAAAGAAATTCCAGAAGAAAATAAATCTAAGAAATTAAACATATCTTCTGTGATATATCTTATTATTGATGTAATAATAAACCAACATAAAATTAGTGTTTTCCAAATAAAATTAATTAAAGAAAAGAAAATAATTTTAATAATTAAAAAAAAACCTTTTTCATTTTGATAATTACTAACATTGAACTGATAAAATTTATTAATTAAAGGTGAATCTTTAAAAAGTTCATAATTTCCTGAATTATAATATGAAGAAAGTATTTGTTCTCTAATTAATAACCAAATAGAATACAAGATTTTAAAAAAGAAATAAAAAAATAAAATATAACAAACAATAGTAATAACAGTAATATTAAAATCATTATAAGTAATAAATCTATTAACAGGAATAATATTAGCAAATAATTGTTTTCTCATAGCACCAGAAGGATGATAAAATAAATTAATAACAAAATAAATAATAAAATCATAATTTTGACTAATAATAAAAAAATCAAGAGTAGTTCTTCCAAGATTAGAATATGAAATAATATCATTATAATTGTTAAAATCACTTTCATTATAAGGACATTTATCAAAAATAAAATAAACATATCCACTACATGAATTTATAGTATTATTGTCCCCTTTTTTATGATAATTTATATTTTCTCTATTTAATGAAATATCACTAATAAATTCATATTTATAAGGACATTTTTTATCTTTTAAAAATCCAGATCCTCCTTTTGTTCTATATGGATAAAATCTTTTTTCATAATTATGTTCATTTTCTATAAAATTATATAATCTTGATGTAATTCTAAAATATGGTTCTTTTCCATATTCTCGACTACCAGTTTGAAAGAAAGTATATCCTGGAATAAATTCTTTATTTATTGTTATATTATTTTCACAATCATAAATTGTTTTAAAAAATTTTTGAGGGAAAATTTCTTTCATTTCACTTTGATTTTTAAAATCGTCTTTAAAGTCTGAAAAATATTTTTCTAAAACATGTGAATATGCATAATATTGAATTTTTTCTCTATTATCTAATCTTAATTGTGTATAAACCATTGCAATTGACATTGCTATAAATATTATATATAATATTGCATCTGTTAATGTATCAAAGTCTTTTGATGCATTTAATTTTAACTCTTCTACATAATCTTTTAATATATTTTTTCTTATTATTTTAAAATTATTCTCTTTTTTTCTTTCAAAATCTTCTAAATTTGTTAAATTTTTTTGAAAAAAACTTAAACAATCTAAATTTGATAAATTATATTTTATTATTTTATAATAATTCTTTTTTGCCATTTTTGACATCATTTCAACTCCAGTTTCTTCTCCTTTTTCTTTATCTTTTTCTTTTTCCTTTTCTTTATCTCTTTCTATAATTTTACCTTGTTCTTTTTCTTCTTTTTCTTTTCTTTTTTTTTCTTCTTCTTTAATTATATCTTCAGGATCTCTACACAAAAGTAAATTTTTTAATTTTTGATATAAATTAAGAGCAGATTCAATAGTCATCATAAAAACAGCATCATTAAGCATTTGTTTCTTATTTTTAATATCTTTAAAAGTACTAATAATTAAACAAAGGAAAACATTACATAAAATAATATTAAAAACAATGAAAAAAACAACAAGTAAATAAGGAGTTATAAAAGCACTTTCTCCAATATATTCAAAGTCAAAATCATAATAAAAAATACCCATAAATAACATATAAACAGAAAGAAATGCTTGTCCTAATTCATAATATGAATGAGTATATCCACCAAAAACTCCATGAAACATAAAAAATAATCCTATTAAAATAACAAATATTAAAAAGAATAAAGAAAATAATTCTATTGATGCTTTTGAAAAAGTATCAAAAACTATTCCTAAAGCTGGAAATGATCTATAGAAAAATATAAGTAATTTTACAAATAAAAGAAACATACATATTGAAGTGTAAACTCTATAATTTCTAATATCTCTTCCTATTTTTATCCATTTTACAAAATCAAATTCTTCTTCACAAACAATAGGAAATACATCTTTTCTTAATAATATTGAACAATAAAACCAAATAATTGATACAATTGCTAAAATTGATGTTATCATATCAATAAAATCTGAAGCTTCAAATGTATTTATTCTTAATTTAAAGAAGTTAATTATATGATTTGTAAATAATCTTATTACTCTAAATGTATCATAAATTACTGATAATAAGTAAAAAATATTTAAAATTATTAATGCAATTTTAATTTTTCCTTTATTTAAAAACATTTTTATTCCTTCAAAATTTCTTGAATATTCAATTTTTCCAATTGTATCAAATTTAAATTTTACTCTTTCTATTAAAGCAATTTCATAATCATTATTATATAACATAATATTAATATATAATTCTGTTAATGATTCATTCATTATTGATTCAAAACTACTTTCATTTTTGTGAAGGTGTGTGTCAAAAAATATTTGATATGTATCTTTTTCTAATGAGTCCTCTGATTTTGGTATAGGATGAGATTTGGTTTTATCAATTTTTGGTTTTTGACCAAAATATCCTGCTGTAGTTTGAAATAATTTATTACCTTTTGGATCTTCTTTTCCTATTTTAAAATTTAAAGTCATTCCACTAAAAATATTTGAATTAACCACATATTTATATTGATCTGTTTCTGGTGGTTTATTTAAAGGTGGTTCAATTTTAGAATTAGATAGATTATAATTATAAGTATTATTCTTATTAAATATTTGTTCAAAAAAATTTGTTTTTATAAAATTAGTAACTAAAGCTTTACTATATAATAAATCTAAATCATCATACTTAAATAAATTATACAAATTTTGCCTTTGAATATAAAAGATTTGTTGTGGAATAAAAAATAAGAAATTAATTAAAAATAAAATTGTACTAAGTAAAACAATGAAAAAAACCATCATACTAGAACTTATAATATCTTCATTTGATTTTTCTTTATTTTCACAAAATAAAGTAATATCATCAAAATAAAATAATTCTTTATATTTTTTATTATTAGTATTATTAATATTTGTTATAAATTTATACATTTTTTCTCCTATATTTGTATCAGTAACACCATCTTTTTCTATTATTCTTAAAATATTAATTGAAGGAATAAATTCAATTAATTGACCTTCATATCCAAAAAATATTGAATAAAAACTATTATTATCATAATGAATTGTTTCTAAATCATCTTGAAAGATATCAGTTACAATTTTATTATGTCTTTTATTTAATTCAATATCACTTTCTAAAATTTTTGCTAATTCTTCAAAATTTAATTGATCATTTAAACTATCATATTTCTCATCAAATCTATTTAAAAAATCCTTAATTGGTCCATTTAATAATTTAGGATTTTTTTGATTCATAAAACCAGTAAATGCGAGTTCTAAGAAATTAATACCAGAATCATTTTCAACTTTATATTCAATATACTTTTTTTTTGTTTTTTCTTCTAAGAGAATATTATTTGGATCATTTATTTCATCATTTCCATTTATTTGATTTTCTTTATCATCTAAATTAGTTTCTTTTTCCTTTATAACCATTTCTTTTTTGTGAAAAGGTTGTAAAATTTTTATTCCAGAACCTTTAAATAATTCTTTCACATCAATATAATTTTTTTTTAAATCAGTATAATATTGACTATCTTCATTTATTTTTACAATTGCAAATAATAATTGTTCATCTGTATATACTTTATCAAAATTATATAAATCTGTTAATCTTCTTATATTAACTAAATTTGATACTCCCATTGCATCAAAATATAATTTTAAAAATTCTTCTCTTATTAATACTTTTTTCCAATGAAGATCTAAATTTTGATTGGATTCATCTTGCATTTTTAATGTAAATATTATTTTATTATTTTTTTTCTTTTTTTAAAATATATGTTTTTTTTTATTTTTATTTATAAGATTTTTTTTCACTATTTTAATTAAAATATTTAATTATTTTTTTAATCAAAATAAATAATAATTTTATTTTATTATTCTTTTGGGATAATATTTGTTAAATAATATAATATCATTTCACTTTGAGAAAGAGCTTTTTCTAAATTATTTTTTTCAATTAAATCAATTATATCTGGAATCATTTCTTGTTTTATGTGAGATAATAAATAAATATAATCAACATCTCTATATACAACTGGTAATTCAATATCTAATTTTTTTTCTTTTTTATATTTAAAATTATTTAATAAATTAGTAGTTTGTTGTTTAAATTCAGTAGGAACAATAAGTGGATTTGATATTATTACATTTTCTTTTTTTTTATTTGAATTTTCTACTTTTTTATTTGGTGAGTTTATATTTACTTTATTATTATTATTATTATTATTATTATTGTTATTTATATTATAAGAAGTTTTTCTTTGATTATTATTAGATATATTTTTTTGAGGATTTCCTTTTAATTCAGCTAACATTTTTTCAATTTCTAATTCTTCTTTATCTTTTTTTTTAACAATTATTTTCCTTTGAGGAAGTATAGATTGAGTTTTTGGTTTTGGTGGTACATATCTATAACTATAATTATTATTATATTGTTGTTGAACTTGTTTTTGATATTCAATTAATTTAGGATCTATTTTTGGTTGATTTTGATTATTATAATTATTAAATCCACCAAATTCTTGTTGTTTATTGAAATTACCAAATTCATTATTAAATAAATTATTATTTTGTTGATTTTGATTATTATTATTATTATTATTAATATTATTATTATTATTAATATTATTATTATTATTATTAATATTATTATTATTATTATTAATATTATTATTATTATTATTAATGTTATTATTATTATTATTAATATTATTATTATTATTATTAAAATTATTATTATTATTATTAATGTTATTATTATTGCTATTGTTGTTGTTAAATTGTTCATATGGATTTTGTATATTTGAGTTTAATTGAGAGTAATTAGCATTTATATTAATTTCTTGTTGTTC
>JAEEGK010010974.1_pt1 | contig 20801 bp, 16 predicted proteins | sample 8958771 | NCBI WGS metagenome assembly JAEEGK01 (sample SAMN16246547, study PRJNA631951) | gut metagenome | biome: gut microbiome; feature: rumen; material: SC-attached | host: Bos | place: Iran: Karaj | collected 2018-10
CATCCTGGGGCTGGAGAAGGTCCCAAGGGTTGGGCTGTTCGCCCATTAAAGTGGCACGCGAGCTGGGTTCAGAACGTCGTGAGACAGTTCGGTCTCTATCTATCGTGGGCGCAGGAGTCTTGAGTGGGCCGGCCACTAGTACGAGAGGACCGTGGTTGACAGACCTCCGGTTTACCGGTTGTGCCGCCAGGTGCACCGCCGGGTATCCGCGTCTGGTCGGGATAAGCGCTGAAAGCATCTAAGCGCGAAGCCTGCCGCAAGATGAGGGCTCCATTGAGGGTCGTCGCAGACTACGACGTTGATAGGGTGCAGGTGTAAAGACGGCGACGTCAAAGCCGAGCACTACTAATTGCCCGAAAGTTTTCGCACGGAAGCTGTACTTTCAGGTGTAATGCTGAGAAGAGAGTGTTCTGCTTGAGTCTTCGGTACTTCAGTTCTTGTGTTCAAGATGTCACCTTATACTAGTGGTACTAGAGATACTAGTCCGACTAGAGACGAAACATCAGGTGGTTATTGCAGCGGGGTCCCACCTCTTCCCATTCCGAACAGAGAAGTTAAGCCCGCCTGCGCCGATGGTACTGCAATGCAATGCGGGAGAGTAGGAGGCCGCCATCTTTACAGAGCGAAGCCCTGAGTCAGCAATGATTCAGGGCTTCTTTTCGTAGGTAGCAGTAGCTGTTTAGTAGTTCTCGGCCTTTACCTGGAAGTAGGACTGGGGATGGTTGCAGACGGGACACTCCTCGGGGGCCTTCTTACCGATGACGATGTGGCCGCAGTTTGAGCATTGCCAGATGACGTCGCCATCCTTTGAGAATACCCGCTCCTTGCGGATGTTGTCCAGCAGCTTACGATAGCGCTCCTCATGCTCCTTCTCGATGGCAGCGACTCCCTCGAACTTCTCGGCAATCTCGTCGAAGCCTTCTTCGCGGGCCTCACGAGCCATGTGGGCGTACATGTCAGTCCACTCGAAGTTCTCGCCACCAGCGGCAGCCTCGAGGTTCTCTGGGGTTGACTTGATGGCACCGCCCTCGAGGAGTTTGAACCACATCTTGGCGTGTTCCTTCTCGTTGGCAGCTGTTTCCTCAAAGATGGCAGCTATCTGTACGTAGCCGTCTTTCTTGGCTTTCGATGCCCAGTAGGTGTACTTGTTGCGTGCCATTGACTCTCCTGCAAATGCTTCCTGCAGGTTTTTCTCGGTTTTTGTTCCTTTTAGTTCTTTCATAAAGTTGTTTGTTTAGTTATTATTATTATGGGGGTTATGGGCTATGTGGGCAATACGGGCAATTTATGCGTGGGTTTAAGGAAGTGTGATTTCGCCGCGGATGCTCTGCTGCATCAGGCGGCGCACCTCGTCGGGATTGTCGTAGTGGCTTTGCAGGAACATCAGTTTGGTAACGGCGGCCTCGACCGTAGAGTCGCAGCCACTTATGACGCCCGCTTCCTGCAGATGGTAGCCACAGCCGTAGCGCGACATCTCGACGGCGCCCTGCATGCATTGGCTGATATTGACAATGACCTTCCCCGCGCGCGTACCTTCTTTTAATGCATTAAGCAGCCACGGACTCTGAGGGGCGTTGCCCGATCCAAAGGTGCGCATGACGATGGCCTTCAGATTCGGCGTGTGAATGATATGACGTATAAGGTCTTCGCGGATGCCTGGAAACAGTGAGAAGATAATCACATTGTTGTCCAGACGGAAATGAGGAATCATGGGCTTGTCCCAGTCGGGACATAACATCCGCTCGCGGTGGTAGCTGATGTTGACGCCAGCCTCGGCCAGATGCGGGTAGTTGAACGACTCGAAGGCATTAAACTCCTCGGCGCTCTGCTTTGTGGTGCGGTTACCGCGCAGCAGTCGGGCGTTGAAGTAGATGCCCACCTCAGGCACGATGGCATGTCCGTCAGCATCCTTTGCAGCCGCCATCTCAATCGACGTGATAAGGTTCTCCTTGCCGTCGGTGCGCAGCTGTCCGATGGGCAGCTGTGAGCCGGTGAAGATGACGGGTTTCGTCAGGTTCTCCAGCATGTAGCTCAGGGCGGATGCCGTGTAGGCCATCGTGTCAGTGCCGTGAAGCACGACGAAGCCGTCGTACTGGTCGTAGCGGTCGGCTATGGTGTGGCTGATGTCCGTCCACCGAGCCGGCGACATGTCGCTTGAGTCGATAGGCGGCTGGAACTGGTAGGTGTCAATCAGCGTGTCGAACTGCTTCAGCTCGGGCACACTGCTGAGCAGATGCTCGAAGTCGAACGGCTCGAGGGCACCAGTAGAGGGGTTGCGGTTCATGCCGATGGTGCCGCCGGTATATATCAGAAGAACCTTACTTCTCATTCTGCTCCCTCCAAACCATTTGGGCAGATGCCTGATGCGTAGCCAGAACCCTGACCTCGGCAATCTGAACGTGCTCAGGAGCCGATGCTGCGAAATAGACGACCTCGGCTATGTCCTTGCCAGTCAGCGGCTTAATGCCTGTGTACAACTTCTTGGCCTTCGCCTTGTCGCCATGCAGTCGGACGTTCGAGAAGTTAGTCTCAACGAGTCCCGGTTTGACGTTGGTCACGCGGATGGGCGTGTCGTAGAGGTCGATGCGCAGCCCGTCGCTGAGCACCTTGACCGCAGCCTTTGTGGCGCAGTAGACGCTGCCGCCCGGGTAGGCACCATCGCCGGCAATTGAGCCAATGTTGATGACGTGTCCCCTGTTACGTTTCACCATTCCGGGCACTACGAGTCGCGTCATCCGAAGCAGAGCCTTCACGTTCGTATCAATCATTGTGAACGCCTCCTCCAAGTCCAGCTCGTGTTCCTTGTCGGTGCCCAAAGCCAGTCCGGCATTGTTGACCAGCACGTCGATGTCGCGCCACTGCTCGGGCAGTGAGTCGATGGCCTTCTTAACTGCTTCGCCGTCTCTGACGTCACAAGCCATCAGCAGTACCTCCGTTCCGTACTCCGATTGTAGTTTCTCCTTGATTTCCAGTAGTTTGTCTTCGCTTCTGGCGTTAAGAATCAGTCGGCAGCCGTTTTCTGCAAACTTCCAGGCGCAGGCCTCGCCGATGCCCGATGATGCCCCCGTAATCAGTATCAGTTTCTGTCTCATACGTTAACTCCTTATTGAATAATATGAATGTCGCGCTGTGGGAATGGGATAGCGATGCCGTTCTTGTCGAGGGTATCGTAGACGCACTTCAGGACGTCGCTGACGACGTATGACTTCTTCGGTGCGTCTGCCCAGACGAAGAGCTTGAAGTCGACGCTTGAGTCGTTCATCTGTGCTACGACCGACTTGACCTGCTTTTCGGGGTCCATCCAGGGGTGGTGAAGCTGGTTGACAGCCTCCTCGACGACCTGCGACACCTGCTTGAGGTTTGAGCCGTAGGCCACGCCGAATGGCACAACAGCCAGCACGTATCCGTGGTTCTTGGTCAGGTTCTTATAGTTTTTTGTGAAGAGCTGCGAGTTCTGGAAGGTTATGACCTCGCCATAGAGCGACTCGACAACGGTCGATGTGTAGCTGATACTGGCCACGCGGCCCATCGTGCCGTCGACCTCAATCCAGTCGCCCACCTTCACGCGCCCAGCCATGAGCGAGGCACCGTAATAGATGTTCTCAATGATGTCCTTCGAGGCGAAACCGATACCCGTTGACAGTCCGCCTGAGATGGCGACGAGCCAGGTGACGCTGATGTCGAGGATGCTGAGCGAGATGAGCAGCCAGAGTCCCCAGACGATGACCTGAATGACGTTGCGCCCCATGACCTCGCGGCTTTGGGCCGTTGTCGGGTCTTGCCTGTTGTAGTGCAGTCGCAGCAGGTCGAGCACGGCAGCAGCGATGTATCTGAACAGGAACCACAGGCAGACAACCATTGTGAGTTTGGTGATGCTGACGGTCAGGTTCTTGGTGTCGATGAACTTACGGCGGAAGAGGTCCATGCAGATGTCGCTGAGGTTGAACACGTCGGCTGCCCACCAGATACTGAGCATCACCGAGAGCACGCCCATGACGGGCAGCAGTACGCCCGAGAGCAGCCGGTAGAGCCAGCTGCGGGTAATGGGAGCCTCGTCGAGTCCGTGCCTGTGGCCGTAAAGGTGAACGTACTGTGCGACGCAGGTAATGGTGAGGATGCATGTGAGCTGCATAATCCACCAGATGAGAATCTGAACGCTGAGCAGCGTGTAGCCCGTCCATGAGAGCACCACCGACGCAATGAACACCAGCAGCGAGATGTAAGTGTAGAACATGTCGGAGCGCGGCACGCGCTTGTTGTGTCGGCGGATGACCACCCATTGCCAGACGGTGCAGGCCAGCAGCACGGGCGGGAAGATGAGGTTCACCAGCTGGTTGGGTATGAGGATGATGCGGAACGAGATGACGATAAACCCGATGAACACCAGCGGCGCGTAGATGTAGAAGGCGCTCCTGATCTGGTCGCCGCCTACGCGCAGCAGCAGCGAAATCAGGATGACGCCCAGCAGCCACGCATACTCTATCAGCAGGTCGCTGGCCATGATGAAGAAGTTCTGCTCCAGCGTAGCCCGCAGGATTCCCATGATGAGCGCAAAGGTAATGGTGGTAGTGGCCAGAATGATGCAGGTACGCTTCTTGAGGAACTCCTCAGTCCGGAACCGTTTGGGCATCAGGAATCTGAACACGAGCAGGTTGAGCCCTATGGCTATCAGCACGTAGACGACGATGATGCCGAACAGTCCGAAGATGACGCTGCTGTCCCATTGCGAACCTCGCTCGCTCGACTTGTACTTGTCGGCAATCGTCTCGCGCGTCTCCCTGAGGCTGTGCTGCAGGCTCTTGAGAATCGTGAAGTAGTTGTGGCCGCCGTTACTGAAGATGCCGGTCTGAATTTCGTTGTAGCGCTTGTTGGCATAGTCGTTCAGGTTTTTCAGCCTGTTCTCCGTCACCTCGTAGTAGTGGATGTAGTCGTTTATCTGTTGGCGGTTCTCTGTCAGCGTGTTGCGAATGTTCGTGGCCAGCGTCAGACATACGTTACGGTTCACGCGCCCGCGGTCGCTGAGCATGTTAGCGTGCATCGACGAGAGACTGCTGACCAGGCTGTCGTACTTGGCAATGTCGGCCTCGGTCGTGGCCAGGAAGTCGAGGAAGGGCAGTTGCGAGCGGCGGAATGCGTTGTACTGCTCAGTAGCCTGATGGCAGGCGTAGGTCAGGTCGAATACGTAGTTCTGCTTCTGCGAGTAGAGCATTAGCGCGTTCTGCCCCGACTGCTTCATCGTCTCCATGAGCTGTCCGAAGATTTGTTCGTTCTGCTGCTTGCGCTCCGATGTCATGTCCGAGAGGTCGTGGTGGAACTCGGTCAGCTCCTGCCGCAGAATCTCGAGCGTCTTCTCCAGATCGCGCTCCTTCAGCACGGCGTGGGTGTCGGCAAGTGCAACGACCAGCATCGTCAGTAAGAATATCAGTCTCTTCATTGTATTCCTTAGTCTTTTGTAGGCGCAAAGGTAACTAAAAATGCAAAAATATCAAAGCAAAATGCCGTTTTTTAATTTTATTTGCGTACTTTTGTGCCCATGAAACTCTTTGCTGACAGCGGCAGCACCAAGACCGACTGGGTGCTGGCCGACGGTGCCGACGTCAGGGCACGCCTGCAGACGCAGGGCATCAATCCATTTCACCAGTCGGAGGACGACATTCTGGCCATCCTCCGCGTAGAACTGTTGCCGCAGCTGACGGGCCTCCCGGCTCCCGTTTCCCGGCTCCATTTCTACGGCAGCGGCGTACGGCCCGAACTCGAGCCGCTCATGACCAGTCTGCTGCAACAAGTGTTTCCCCAAGCCGCAGTCGAGGCTCACGGCGACCTCCTTGGGGCTGCACGAGCCGTCTGCGGGCGCTCCGAGGGCATTGCCTGCATCATAGGCACGGGAGCCAACTCAGGCCTCTACGACGGCCTCCAGATAGTGCAGAACACGCCGCCGCTGGGCTATATCCTGGGCGATGAGGGCAGCGGAGCCGTACTGGGCCGCCATCTGCTCAATGCGCTCTACAAAGGACTGCTGCCCGTAGCCCTGCGCGAGGCTTTTGAGCAGCAGACGGGGCTCCAGATGGCCGACGTCATCAGCCGCGTTTACCGCCAGCCTATGGCCAACCGTTTCCTGGCCTCGCTATCGCCCTTCATCCATGAGCATCTCGACGTGCCAGAACTGAGCCAGATGGTCGTCGGCTGCTTCCGCGACTTCTTCCGCCGTAATGTCGCTCAGTATCAGCGAACAGACCTGCCCGTCGGCTTCGTCGGCAGCATTGCCCACCACTTCCGCGAGCAGCTCGCCCAGGCCGCTGCCGCCGAGGGCTTCACCGTCGGAACCATCCTGCGCAGCCCCATCGACGGCCTTGTAGCCTATCATCAGTCATAACAATAAACAACAAATAGCAAAACTCTATGAAAACCAAGCTACTAACCCTCACCACCACCTGTCTGCTGTGTTGCGGCGCCACCGCAGCCCTCACCGCCTGTACGGCTGCCAAGCAGTCGCCCTTCGTCACCGTCAAGGACGGCCACTTCGAGCGCGACGGCAAGCCTTATTACTACGTAGGCACCAACTTCTGGTACGGCGCCATCCTCGGCTCCACGGGGCAGGGAGGCAACCAGGAGCGCCTCACCCGCGAGCTCGACGAGATGAAGCGCATGGGCATCGACAACCTGCGCATACTCGTAGGCAGCGACGGCCAGCGCGGCGTCAAGACCAAGGTCGAGCCTACGCTGCAGGTCAGTCCCGGCGTCTACAACGACACCATTCTTGCCGGACTCGACTTCCTGCTCATGGAGATGGGCAAGCGGGGCATGGTGGCCGTGCTCTACCTGAACAACTCGTGGGAGTGGAGTGGGGGCTACGGTTTCTATCTCGAGCATGCCGGCGAGGGGCCCCAGCCGCGCCCCGACGACGCTGGCTATCCCGCTTTCATGCAGGCCATGAGCAAGTATGCCACCAACGAGCGCGCCCACCAGCTATTCTACGACTACGTGCAATTCATCGTCGGCCGGACCAACCGCTACACCGGCCTGAAGTACACCGACGACCCAGCCATCATGTCGTGGCAGATAGGCAACGAGCCGCGCGCCTTCTCGCGCGACGCTCTGCCCGCCTTCGAGCACTGGATTGGCGAGGCAGCAGCCCTTATACGCCACCTCGACCAGAACCACCTCATCTCCATCGGAAGCGAGGGCGCATGGGGGTGCGAGAACGACTACGGCACGTGGGAGCGCATTTGTGCCGACGCGAACGTCGACTACTGCAACGTCCACCTATGGCCCTACAACTGGAGCTGGGTGAAGCCCGACTCGCTCGTCGAGATGCTGCCTATAGCCTGCAGCAACACCAAGGACTACATCGACCGCCACCTCGCCATCTGCGACCGTATCGGAAAGCCTCTCGTGATGGAGGAGTTCGGCTATCCCCGCGACGGCTTCAAGTTCGCACAGGGCACGCCCACAGTCGGGCGCGACGGCTACTATCGTTATGTCTTCTCGCTCGTGGCCGACAATGCCGCTCAGGGCGGTAAGTTCGCCGGCTGCAACTTCTGGGGTTGGGGCGGTTTTGCCCAGCCCAGTCACGAGCAGTGGCAGGTAGGCGACGACTACACCGGCGACCCCGCCCAGGAGGCCCAGGGCCTGAACTCCGTCTTCGCTACCGACACCACCACCCTCGAGGTCGTGCGTCAGCAGGTGGAGCGCATGCGCAATATCTGACGTCGCACTAATTTCGCAAGCACTTTTTATTTATTCCCCCTTCCCTCTCCAATTATTCGGAGCAAACGCAGCGTCTGTTCGGAGGGGTGGGGGAGTCTGGTCGGAGCAAATTTTCGTTTGGCGACGGCATTTATATTGCGATATTGCGTATTGATTTTGTTTTTTGCGACGTGAAGATATGAGAGGTAAAGTAATAATATTAGTAATATTATTATAATATATTAATAATCAATTACTTATATATAATTATTATAGTTATTCTTTTATCCTTCCTATTCTTCAAGAAAAAAAAGTGAATTCAATACGCAATATTACAATATAGCGGCTGTGAAATCCAAGAACTATTTAGCTGGCCGGTTTGAGCGACTGGTCGACCATTGCGGCTACACAGGAGTCGGACCAGACGTTCTCGGCTGTTTCGACCATGTCGATGACGGTGTAGATGGGCAGGATGACGCCGAGGATGGCGACGGGGGCACCGATGCCCGACATGAGCGAGAGGGTGAGGAAGTAGCAGCCCATGGGTACGCCGGCATTGCCAACGGCCGAGAAGACGGAGATGAGGAGCCAGACGAGGATGGTGCCCAGGGTGATGGGTGTGCCGCCGTTCTGCATGACGAAGAGCGAGGTGACGAGGATGAAGGCCGCACAGCCGTTCATGTTGATGGTGGTGCAGATGGGCAGTACGAAGCGGGCCACGTTCTTGCTGATGCCCAGTCGCTGCTCGGCCGTCTCCATCGTGACGGGCAGGGTGGCGGCGCTGCTCTTGGTGAAGAGGGCCATGAGCACGGCGGGCATCATGCGGCTCAGCACCCGGACGGGGTTGAGGCCCCTCGCCAGCAGGAACAGCGGCAGCACGACGAAGAACTGTATGACATTGCCGCCCATGATGATGAGCACGTACTTGCCTAACGAGCCGGCAACGACTCCTGCCGACACCTGGGCAGAGAGCTGCGCCGAGAAGGCCACGATGCCGAGGGGCAGCACCGCGATGAGCCAGCGGATGAGCTGGAAGAGCAGTTCCTGAAGGCCCAGCACGCCCCTGACCACCGCCTTCTTGTTCTCAGTATCAGGCAGCTTCGACAGCGCTATGCCGACGGCAAAGGCCAGCAGGAGCAGCGAGAGCACGTTGCCCTCGAGGAGCGGCCGCACGATGTTGTTGGGGATGATGCTGATGAGGTGGGAGAGGTAGCCTCCCTCAGCTGTCTCCCCCTGTTGAGGGGGAGCGCTGAGTCCTTCTCCTAAGCTGGGGAGGTTGGCGGGGGCCACGATGACATAGAGCAGGGCTCCTACGGCTGCAGCGGCGAAGGTGGTGAGCAGCGTGAAGGTCAGCGTGCGTCCGAAGATGCGGCCCGAGCCTTTCGAGCCGAAGGTGGCAAAGGTAGAAACCACTGCCAGCACGATCGTGGGAACGGCCAACAATTGGAACAGACGGGTATAGACCGTAGCCACAACGTTCATCACCTCGTTGAGCCAGCTGACGCCCAACAGACCTAACACAGCACCCACCACGAGTGCACCAATCCAGATTAGTGTTCTCTTCATCGCTGCAAAGTTACGAAAAATATTTTAAATACGATGCGTTTGGCGCCAAGTATGGATATAATCCACGAGTTTGCGCAGCACTTCCTGGTCGACATCGTTGAAAACGGAGTCGTCGGCACCGAAGATGAAGTTGGCTGGGGCCTGCTTCAGAATCTCGTCGATCTCGGCCTTCAGCTCGCTCAGGTTGCCGTCGCGCAGGGCCTGACTGCGGTTGTTGAGTCCGCCCAGAACGGGGCGGCGGAACAGACGGCTGATGTCGGCCAGGCTGAGGCTCTTGTCCTTCCAGTTGTGGAGCGGCGGGTTGATGACGCTGCCGGGATAGTCGAGATAGTCGTTGAAGGTCTCGGGGGTGAAGTGTCCGCCGCTCTCGCAGATATGGAGGATGTTGAACGGAGCCACCTCGGCAGCGACGTCGCTCAGCTGGCGGTCGTAGGGCTTGATGATGTCGGCAAACACGCCCTCGCCGAACTCCTCGAGGTCGTCGCCCTGACTGGAGATGTAGAAGCCGTCGGCGCCGGCCTTGCGGGCTTCGCGGATGTAGTAGACCAGGCTCTGCGTGACGGCCTCGAGGGCGGGCTTGATGGCCTTGGGGTCTTGCTTGATGAGTTCGACGAAGTGGCGACGGCCCTCACGGTCGCTGCTGAGCTGCGAGCCGGCTGTCTGGATGAGCACGCGGAGGGGCGAGAAGACGGTGGGGATGATGAGTGCCTCGCTGCCCAGTTCGCTTTTCAACTGGCGGACGACGTTGAGCTGCTCGTTCCACGTCTCGGGGGCAAAGGGCTTGATGTTCTTCCAGTCCTTCGTGCTGCTGACGGCCTGAATCTCAGGGAAGTACTCGTACTTGACGTTGACAAAGTCGACGTGCGTGGTTTTGAACCAGTCGATGTGCGACTGCACGGCCTTCTGGCCTTCCTTGTCCTTGAAGTGGATGTTGAAGAACACGGGTACGTAGTCGTTGGCACGGCTCTGGTCCAACACTTGCCACAGCAGTTCGCGCTTGTTGTAGTCGTTGGCTGTCTGGGCGACACTTTGGGTTGCTGATACTGATGCAACGGCTGCGACGAGCAGCGTGTTGCGGAGAACGTTAATCACTTGCTTTTTCATAATCTTAATATTTTAACCGTTTTTACCTTTTTACTTTTTACCTTTTTACCTTTTTACCTTTTTACCTTTTTACCTTTACCTTACTTCCATCCCAATGCGGCGTAGGGGTCGCCCGACGTCTCGCCGGCATAGCCCCAGTTCTGCTGGAGGTTGGGGTTGAGCTCAATCTGCGTTTCGGGCACGGGTAGGTAATAGTTGCGCGTTGATATGTTCTTGAATTTCAAGTCGTTGGCGGGCACCTTCTCCTTGATGGTCTTCACGAGGATGTGCCAGCGCTTCAGGTCGAACCAGCGGTTGCCCTCGGTGACGAACTCCAGGTAACGCTCCTGCTGCAGGGCATGGCGGAACTGCTCCTGACTGAGGCCGGAGAGCTCGAGCGGCGTGCCGTCGGCAGGCTGGCTCTGACTGTTGGTGTAGGGATTCCAGTAGGCACGGCGGCGAACGGCGTTGAGCGCCTCGTAGGCCGACGGCGACGGACCGTTCAGCTCGTTCTCGGCCTCGGCCTTCACCAGCAGCACCTCGGCATAGCGCAGCACCGACGAGCTGGTGTTCTGCCCCGAGATGTAGGGAGCGCTCTCGTTGGCCATATACAGCGTGTCGATGTACTTGCGGAAGCGCAGGCGGTCGAAGTCGAACCAGGCACCCTTCGACGGGTCGAATAGGCGCAGGGTGACCGAGGCGTCGCGGCGCTGGTCGTTGGCGTCGAACTCGTAGTACAGGTTGTTGTTGATGGCTGCGATGACGGGCAACTTGTTGTTGTCGAAACCGGTGGAGAACACGCAGTGGCCCGTCACGTTGCGGTTGACGCCGAACTTATGCTCGACGGTGAAGATGAGCTCAGGGCCTTCCTTCTTGTCGAGCGACCAGTTATCGATGAACTTGTTGACCAGCTGGAACTTGCCCGAGGCAATCACCTTGTCGGCGGCCTCGACAGCCTTCTGATAGAGTTCAGTCTGGTGAGCCTTCGAGTACTCGGAGTCGGTCTGTGCCCAGGTGATATACACCTTCGAGAGCAGTCCTGATGCCGCCTGCGACGAGGCCTCGCTGCTCAGGCGGGGGAAGTCGGGACTGATGGCCTCGGCAGCCGTCAGGTCGTCAACAATCTGGCGGTACACCTCGTCCTTACTGGTACGGGGCTCGCCCTCGCCCACGCCGTCGTGCAGCACAAGGGGCACGTCGCCAAACAGGCGCACGAGGTCGAAGTAGTAAAGCGCACGCAGGAACTTGGCTGAGTTCATGTAGTTGTTGCGTACCTGCTCGGCCAGCGATGTGGCGTTCACCCTGTCAATCAGGATGTTGGCGCGGTTGATGGCCTTGTAGCGATAGAGCCAGGCCGTCTCGACAAAGGCGTTGGTGGGCGTGATGGCAAAGTCGCCAATCTCGGTGATGGCTGCGCTGTTGGCCGTCCCTCGGCGGGCGTACTCGCTCTGCAGGTCGTTGAGGAAGATGAGCTCGTCGTTCCACGGGCCGTTCATGCTGCCGTCGGTCAATACCTGATAGACACCGTTGAGTGCCACCCTGATGTCTGCCTCGTTCTGATAGAAATTGTCCTTGTCGATGGTGCTGATCGACGACTGGTCGAGGTCGGTGCAACTGCCTGAGAGCAGTGCCGTTGCTGCTGTAAGAATATAATGATAGATTTTCATATTGTCGGTATGTGTTTAAAGCGTGATGTTAATGCCTAATTGAACGGTTTTCGAGGTGGGGTAGGTGGCCATGTCGATGCCCTGATAGAGTCCGCTCTGCTCGCTGGCACCGTTGCGTCCGCCTTCAGGGTCGTAGCCCGAGTAGTCGGTGACGGTCAGCAGGTTCTGCAGCGAGAGGTAGAGACGCAGGCGGGCATCGCGCGTTATCTGTGGAACGGCGAGCGTGTAGCCCAGCTGGATGTTCTTCAGACGCAGGAAGCTGGCATCCTCAACATAACGGTCGTCGGAAACGACGGTCAGGTCGTTGCTGGCCTTCTGCACCAGGTTCGAGGGGTTGGTGGGTGTCCAGCGTTCGGCCACCACAGCCAGGCTGTTATAATAGGTAGAGCCCTTGGTCAGTCGCGTGGCCAGACCGTTGTAGAGCTTGTTGCCGTAAGAGCCGGCGATGTTCACCAGCAGGTCCCACTGTCTGTAACGCAGCGTGGTGTTCAGTCCGTAGATGAACTTAGGCTGAGCGTTGCCCAGCGTGGTCTGGTCTTCGGTATTCACCACGCCGTCGCCGTTCACGTCCTCGTAGTAGGGATTGCCCGGCTCCAGCTTATTGATGGTCTGCGGCGTCAGCGTGGCAGCCTGCTCTTCCGACTGCACGATGCCCTTGAACTTATAGCCGTAGAAGGTGCCGAGCGGCTCGCCGACGGCCACGATGAGCGGTGAGATATAGCCCAGGGTGGCACCGCCGATGCCGGGAATAATCGACGAGACGCGTCCCAGCGAGGTCACCTCGTTCTTGTTGTGGGCGATGTTGGCGTTGACGTTCCACTTCAGGTCCTTGCGGTCCAAGAGTATGGCGCCGACCTCTAACTCAATACCTTTGTTGGTAACCGAGCCCACATTGCGCAGGGCGGTGGCATAACCGGTTACACCCTCAATGGGCACCTGCAGCAGCAGGTCGCTGGTCTTCTTGTAGTAACCGTCGAGCGTGACGTTCAGGCGGTTCTGGAAAAAGCCCGTGCTGATGCCGACATTGTAGGAGGCGGTCTTCTCCCATTTCAGGTCGGGGTTGGCCTTGTTCACGACGTAGTAGGCTACGGTTTCCTGCCCGTTGTAGATGAAGGGGACGTCGGTGGGCGATACGGTGGCTGCAAACTGGTAGTCGCCAATCTCCTGATTGCCGACGACGCCTGCCGACAGACGGAACTGCAGGAAGTCGACCTGCTTGCCCAGGCTGACGAACTTCTCCTTGCCGATGTTCCACGAAAGACCGGCTGAGGGAAACCAGCCCCACTTGTGGTTCTTGGCAAAGCGGCTGCTGCCGTCGGCACGAAGCGTCAGACTGGCGTTGTAGCGCGAGTCGAACGAGTAGTTCACGCGGCCAAGCACCGACTGCAGCGTGCTGATGACCTTGTCGCTCGTCGAGCGGTAGAGGTCGCTGCCTGCCGAGAGGTTGTCGTAGCCCGTAGCGTCGTTGGCAAAGTTGCGGACGGTGGTGGCAAAACCGCTGCGGTCGGTGCGCTGCGTGGTGTATCCGCCCAGCAGGTTGACGTGGTGCAGCCGGCGGAACGTGTTGTCGTAGCTGGCCGTCAGCTCAGCCTGCCAGACGTTGGTGCGGTTGTCGCCCACCGAGGCCACGCCGTTGTGCTCCAGACCGGTGGTGGTGTACGAGGGTGAATAGTTGTTCTGCTTCGTGTTCGAGAGGTCGGCACCGACGTTGGCCTTCAGCTTCAGGCTTTTCACAATCTCCCACTCGGCAAAGGCGTTGGCAATCAGACGGGTGTTGCTGGTCGAGGTCTTGATGTTGTTGAGGTCTGAGATGGGGTTGCCTACCACGCTCTCGCCGTCGCGGACGAAGAGGTCCTGACTGATGGGCGTCGGCGCGTAGTTGTACGAGCCGTCGGCATTGTAGATGGACTGCGTCTGCGGGGTGATGAGTGCCGACATCCAGCTGTTGGCAGCCCACTTGGCCGTCTGGCCTGAGTTGCCGTGATCGACGTTGCGCAGTCCTTCGAGATTGCTGTAGGCACCTGTGGCGTTGATACCCACAAGCAGGTTGTTCAGCGCGTTGCGTTCATAGTTCACGCGGCATGTATAGCGCTTCAGACCGGTGCCGATGATAATGCCCTTCTGGTCCTTGTAGCCGCCGCTGATGGTGTAGCGCGAGACGTCGTCGCCACCGGCGAAGCTGATCTGGTGCTCCTGCGAGAAAGCGGTGCGCAGGGCGGCGTCCTGCCAGTCGTAACTGACCGTAGGTGCCGGCAGCGGCGATGTGGGGATGAGTTCGTTGTAGAGTTCAGTAAACTGCCGGGCATCGAGGAAGTCGAGCGTCTTGGCTGCCTTGCTCCAGCCGAAGGTGCCTGTGTAGCTGATGTTGTTGCGGCCGTGCGAGCCCTTCTTGGTGGTGATGATGATGACGCCGTTGGCACCGCGCGTACCGTAGATAGCGGTGGCCGATACGTCCTTCAGCACCTCGATGCTCTCGATGTCGCTGGGATTGAGAAACGACAGCGGGTCGAGGGCGGCGTCGCTGCCGGAGGCTCCCGTCGAGGTGGAGGCTACATCGTTGTACACGATCAGTCCGTCGATGACGTAGAGGGGCTCGTTGCCGCCCGTGATGCTGTTGCCGCCACGAATGCGGATGTTGCTCGTGGCACCGGGCTGACCGGAGCTGACGGCAATGTTCAGACCGGCCACCGCTCCCTGCAGGGCATTCTCGACAGAGCCTACCGACTGGCTGAGCAGCTCTTTGCTGACGCTGGAGATGCTGCTGGTCAGTTCGAGGCGCTTCTGCGTGCCGTAGCCCACGACGACAACCTCGTCGAGACGGCTGGAGTTGTCGATGAGCGAAATCTCTACAGGGTCTTCGAAGTCGTAAACGTCGACATCTAACGGACGATAGCCCACGTACTCCACGCGCAGGGTGAGCGGAGCCTCCTTCTGCGTCTGTAGCCTGAAGTTGCCTTCTACGTCGGTAACGACGCCCTTGTTGCTTTCACTCTTCACGATGACGGAGGCGCCAATGAGCGACTCGCCGCTTCGTGCATCCTTGATATGTCCCGTAATCAGCCCTTGCGCCAAAACATAGAGTGGGCTGACTGCAACAAACGTTGCAATGAAAAATCTTTTTACCATAAGTCTAACGTGTGTTTTAGTGTAGGTTCAACAGACCATATTCGTGATTATACTTCGTACCATTCTCAAGCACCCACTGCAGGAAACGGCTGACGGCAGCGTCGGCACTGTTGCTGCAGGTGATGCCCACCTTCTCGATGGCGACCTCTGCGGGCTTACCGTTCTCCAGGATGGTGAGCACGTCGTCGAGCGTGCCTTCGTCGCTGAAGCTGTTGGCAAGGTCTTTCTTCAGGTCGAGCCCGACGAGCGAGAGTCCGCTCTTCAGGTGACGGCTCTGCAGGTCGAAGACGTTCGACAGCGCATTGAACGTCACGCCGAGCGGGTCTTTTGCGATGGCGGTATTCAGGTACAGGTCGTCGCCGGCTATGCGCTTCCCCCGGAAACTGCTGCTCTCCTCGCCGAAGTTATGGGCGAACGAGGTGGCTACCGACGAGGCGTTGCTGCCGCTGTAGATGATAATGGTCTCGAAGGCCTTGTTCTTCTTCGTGTCCTCTTCGAACTCGTCGTCAAGGAAGAAGAGCTGCTTCAGCTTCTTTGCATTCAGGTGCTTCCCTTCGAGCAGTCGGGCTGCCTCAGAGCTGCGTGCAGTGATGGGCAGCACGGCTGTCTCACCGAAAAAAACGATATGGCTAAAGTCTTTTGTGTTGCCGTTGTCCTGATTGTCGAAAGTGACAAGCAGGTCGATGTCATCCTGATTTCCTGAGCCCTTAACAAGCTGGAATGTGACGCCTGGCTCAGTCTTGGCGTATTCCTCTATCCACTTCTCAATCAACGGACGAGCGAAGCGCGGACTCTTAATCGTGCGCACGCTGCTGTCGGTTTCGTTACCCTCTGCCCAGGCGCTGTTCAAACCCAGGCTCAATGCCAATGCTACTGTAAATGCTATTCGTTTCATATTCTTGTCGTTTTATCTGTTCGTTACTGATTACTATATACACACTCTCTTTCATTTTCATGACCATCATCTGCTGGCAACAACACTCGTGCATTCTTGCCATGCAAGCGTTCATCGAACGATTACGCATACTACACATTCGTTTCATAATTCTTTTTGTTTTTTAATTGGTTGTTTGTTTTATCTATGTTTACTATAAATGTTCTTGTTTGTCTACCACTTCGCCGTTCAGGATCTTGAAGGAGTTCAGGTGAACGCCCTCGTGAAGCGAGAGGATGGCGTAGCGGATGGTGGGGTCGTTGGCCAGACGCAGGTCCTCTTGCGAGGGGCGTGAGGGCGACGCGGGGTGACTGTGCCAGTTGGCAAGTATCTTCAGACCTTTGCTCCGTGCGTAGCGCAGCGCTGCGAACTGGTCCTTGGGTGCGAAGGAGAAATGCTCGGGCGAGTGGTCGATGTTCTCCATCCAGTAGTTCTCGGTCACGAGAGCCACTCCGTCAGCCCCGCCGGTGCCCAGCAGGTAGCCGCACGTCTCGTTGGGCGCGTCCTGCCGGGCCTGGCTGATCAATTCATCAATGATATTCTGTGGTATCTCCATTTGCTTAGTGGTTCTTGAGGTCGCAGGCGGCCTGTTCGTAGTCTATCAGGTGGTCGATCGTGGGGTGGCTGCCGCAGATGGCGCACGAGTCACGATGCTTCACAGCAACCGTGCGGAACTGCATGGTCTTGGCATCGAAGGTGAGCAGACGGTTGGTCAGCAGCTGGCCGATGCCCGTGAAGTACTTCAGCGTCTCGGCGGCCTGGATGGTACCCAGCATACCGGCGATGGCGCCTAAGACGCCTGCCTGCGAACAGGTGGGCACAGCGCCAACGGGAGGCGGCTCCTTGAACATGCAGCGGTAGCAGGCCGTGCCGGGCAGATGGGTAAACGTCTGGCCGTTGAAGCGCAGGATTCCGCCGTGTGAGAACGGCTTGCCCGCCATCACGCACGCATCGTTGATGAGGAACTTCACGGGGAAGTTGTCCGTGCCGTCGACGATGAAGTCGTACTGCTTGATGATGTCGAGGGCGTTCGACGAGTCGAGGAACTCGTAGTAGGTGTCCACCTTCACGTCGGGGTTGATGGCCTCGATCTTCTCCTTCGCACTCTGCACCTTCGGCACGCCCACGTCCTTGGTGAAGTGAATCACCTGACGCTGCAGGTTACTCAGGTCGACCACGTCGGCATCGATGATACCGATGGTGCCGATGCCTGCCGCAGCGAGGTAGAGCGACACGGGAGCTCCCAGTCCGCCGGCGCCCACCACGAGCACGCGTGCGCTCATGATCTTCTCCTGTCCCTCGACGCCGACATCCTGGAGCAGGATGTGCCGTGAGTAGCGCTGTATCTGTTCTTCAGTGAAGTCAATCATAGTGAGCCTCCTCCCATGAAGTATAGGAAATCTACTGAGTCACCCTCCTTGATCAGCAGGGCGTCCCACTCGTTGCGGTCGACGAAGTCGTCGTTCACCTGCACGCTGACCATTTCGGGCTGCTGCACGTCGTTCTGCCTGATTAGCTCTGTGAGGCTGAGAGGCAACTGCACCTCCTGCGGCTCTCCGTTTACTATTACTTTTGCCATAGTCTATCTTCCTATAATCTTTTTTACTGCAATTACTAATTTGTCCACGTCGTCGCGGGTGTTGTAGAGGGCGAAGGTGGGACGGACGCTCATCTCGTAGCCTAAGGCGCGCAGGGCTGGCTGGGCACAGTGGTGGCCCGCACGTACGGCGATGCCCTCCTTGTCGAGCAGTGTGCCGACCTCGGGCACGGGGATGCCGTCGAGCACGAAGCTCACCACCGATACGCGGTTCTTGGGATTGCCGATGAGCGTCAGACCGGGAATCTGGCCAAGCTGCTCGCGGGCATACTCCGTCAGCTTGTGCTCATGCGCCTCGATATTGTGGATGCCAAGATGGGCAACGTAGTCGAGGGCTGCACCCAGTCCGATGGCATCGGCCACGTTGGGCGTCCCAGCCTCGAAGCGGGCGGGTGGCACGTTGTACTCCGTGCGCTCAATCGTCACGTCCTTGATCATGTTGCCGCCACCCTGCCAAGGCTGCATTTTGTCTAACAGTTCCTTGCGGCCGTACACGACGCCGATGCCGTTGGGGCCGTATATTTTGTGGCCTGAGAAGACGAAGAAGTCGGCTCCCAACTGCTGCACATCAACTGGCGTGTGGGCTATTGACTGGGCGCCGTCTATCAGCACGGGAATCTGGTGCGAGTGGGCGATGTCGATGATGCGCTGCACGTCGTTGATGGTGCCAAACGTGTTGTTCACATGGCCTACCGAAACAAACCGCGTGCGGGGCGTGATAAGGTGCTCGAACTCAGAGAGTATCAGGTCGCCGTTCTGGTCGGTCGGAATGGCACGCAACGTGGCCCCGCGCTCCTGGCAGACACGCTGCCAAGGAACGATGTTGGCGTGGTGGTCGAGTTCGGAGACGATGCAATCGTCTCCCACAGTAAGGAACTGGCGGCCGTAGGTCTGCGCCACGAGGTTGATGCCCTCGGTGGTGCCTCGCACGAAGATGATTTCCTCGCTCGTAGCGGCGTTGATGAACCGCTGCACCTTCTCGCGGGCCTCCTCGTAGGCATCCGTTGCACGGGCGGCCAGCGTGTGGGCGCCGCGATGGATGTTCGAGTTGTACGTGCGATAATAATCCGAAATCTTGTCGATGACCTGATTCGGCTTCTGCGTCGTCGCCCCGTTGTCGAGCCATACGAGGTCGTGGCCGTTCACCTTCTGGTTGAGCACGGGGAAGTCCTTCTTGATCTGCTCGGAGTTCAGCGTGTCCACCTCAGCATAGTGCAAGTCCTGTAACTTCTGCGTTTCAGGAATGCCAATGCCGAAAGGCTCATCGGTCTGAATGGCTGAAAGATTCAGCGGCTCGTCTTCAGGCAGCGGAAAATATTCTTTCCGCTGTTCCTGAAACTCCTCCGGGCAGTACTTCTGCGCCACCTCACGGAGCAGCGCGAAGCCTGGGTCTTCCAGTCCGTAGCCGCTTATGTTCTGTATATCAATCATACGCTAAATCTATTTACTCCCCTCCATACAGGGAGGGGTTGGGGGTGGGTCTTCTATTTCCTATGCTGATAGTCATGATAATAGCCCACCTCGACGTTCTCGAGCACGGCGATGGCATCGTCGGTCAGTGAGGCCAGTGAGAAGTACTTCGTGAGCAGATACGAGGCCACGCCAAACTTGTCGAGTCCCATCAGACGTGCGCTCAGGCTGGGGGCAATCTCGCCGGGAATGCCGCTCTGGTGCAGACCGACTACACCCTGATTCTTTTCGCCGACGCGCACGAGGATAATCTTTGTCGTGCCTACGCCGCGGCCCGTCAGATACTGCCCCTCGACCTCTACCTTGTCGGAAGGAATCAGGGGCACGCCGCGCCACAGAATGACCTTCGTACCGAAGAGGTCGGTGGTTACAGGCGGCACACCGCGCCATGTGCATTCACGCTCGAAGGCGGCGATGGCCCGAGGGTGGGCGATGAAGAATGCTGGCTCCTTCCAAACCAGCGACAGCAGCTCGTCGAGGTCGTCGGGGGTGGGGGCACCGTAGCGCGTCGTGATGCGGTAGGCGGGGTTGGTAGCGGCCAGCAGTCCGAACTGCTTGTTGTTGATGAGCTCCCACTCCTGGCGCTCCTTGATGCTCTCGATTGACAGGCGCAGCTGCTCTTCCAGCTGGTTGTAGGGATTATTGTAGAGGTCGCTGACGCGGGTATGCACACGAACAACGGTCTGCAGCGTGTTCAGTGCATATTCGGTTGGGTTCTCCTCGTAGTCGATGTAGGTCTCGGGAATGATGTTGTCCTCCTCGTGACCCGAGACCAGGTCGATGTGCTTCTCGCCGTTGTCGTTCACCGATGCCTTCAGGCGCAGCTGCTTGTCGACGGCCTTGTTGAACGTCTCGCGGAAGTCGGGCACCTCCTTGATAAACTTGACCAGCTCCTTCAGCTTCAGTCCGAGGAACACCGTCGGGGTGATGGCGCGCACGCTGACCGTCGATTCCTGCTCGTCCAGCAGGTCGGCCTCGCCGAAGTATTCGCCGTCGCCCAGCAGCGCAATCCGCAGGTCCTCGCCGTGAGGGCCACGGCTGATGACCTCGGCCTGCCCCGAGGCCACGATGAAGAAGCGCTGCTTGTCCTTGCCCTCCTCGACGAACAGCTGGTCCACGTCCACCTCCTTCGCCTCGAACGAGTTCACCAGGCGGTTCACTATCTCGTCGTCAAATTCCGAGAACAGGGGGATGGCCTTCAGGTTCTTCGCCGTAAACGAGGGCACGCCGTTGACGTATTGTATCGGCAGGCGGTCGTTCTTACGGAGTTCCACCTTCGTGCGGTTCACGCGGAACGTTCCGCCGCTGACCTGCACCCAGGGCAGCAGTTTCAGTAACAGTCTCGGGGTTATCGAGCCCATCTGCGGGGCGGTCTTCGTAGTCGTTGCCAGTCTTCTGGCGGTTGCAGTGGTCACACTGCGCTGTAAGTTTGATTCAGCCATAATTGTTTGAGTTTTTTTTTTTACGGTTACTAATGTTATTACTTCAATAATTTGTCTCTTAATATATGCCACTCAATCATTGAGTACGGTCCCCAGCCTCGCAGAAGCCACCACTCAATCGTTGAGTACGGCCCCCAGCCTCGCAGAAGCCACCACTCAATCGTTGAGTACGGCCCCCAGCCTCTCAGAAGCCACCACTCAATCATTGAGTACGGCCCCCAGCCACGCAG
>JAEEGK010010975.1_pt1 | contig 20801 bp, 19 predicted proteins | sample 8958771 | NCBI WGS metagenome assembly JAEEGK01 (sample SAMN16246547, study PRJNA631951) | gut metagenome | biome: gut microbiome; feature: rumen; material: SC-attached | host: Bos | place: Iran: Karaj | collected 2018-10
CTACATCAACGCGATCCAGATGGCGGAGCCGATCACGGCAACGTTCCACTATACGCAGAACGGCGTCGAAAAGACGGTCGAGATCACACGCTCTGCCAAGAATTACTTTGAGTCGTACGATGACAATAAGGATCAGTTCAATGATAAGACGCAAGCGCTGATCGAAGCGACGGCGGACTACGGCTACTATACGCAGGCGTTCCTTGCGGCGCAGAAGAATTGGGAGCTTGGTGGAGAAAACCCGCGCTACGCGAAGATGGATAAGCACTATAACGATGCGTTCGATCCGTTTGACGTTTCGGACTATGCGATCAACTGCCCCGATATCGGCGACCTCTTCAGCAAGGTTTCGTTCTCGCTTGTGCTGGATTCCGAAACCGCGATTCGCCTGTACCTTACGCCGAACGAAGGCGTCGACGAAGTCACGGCAACCTGCTCGGACGGCAAGGACGCGACGGTAACCAAGAAGGGCGCCCGCTGGGTTGTGGAGATCCCGAACATCTCGGCGCATCAGCTGTCCACGACGTATACGGTTACGGTCAACAGTACGGCGACGATCAGCGCTTCCGCGCTGTCCTATGTGAAGCTGATGCAGAACGCGTATGCCGGCAATACAGCCGCACAGAACGCAGCCGCAGCGATCTATTACTACTCCGCAGCGGCGGACGCGTACAAGGGAAACTGACCAACTGACACAACAAACAACGCAACGGGGCGAAGACGCCGGTTTTCGCCCCGCTTCTCTGCAAATGGGAATGACAGGAACCTATCGCATTGCGAATATGGTTGTCCGGATCTGTTCATTGCATGAACAGGTCCATCGGCAATGTACGGAATATCGGATTTCGGACGAAGCTGCCGATATTGCCGTTACGATCGCGCAGCGCGATATCGACGCCGAGCGCTCGTGTTCTCTGCGTGATGAAAAACAGCGAACGGCAGAATATCGGGACGCGTATTTGGAATCGCTTGCGGTCTATCGGAAAATCGCTGAACAAGCGCCCTTCTTCGATACCGTGCTGATGCACGGATCGTGCATTTCCGTCGACGGCGAAGCATATCTGTTCACCGCCAAAAGCGGCACGGGCAAGAGCACGCACGCACGGCTTTGGCGTGAGCTGCTCGGAGAACGTGCGATCATGGTCAACGACGACAAACCGTTGATTTGCATTGCGAAAGAAGGCGCGACCGTTTACGGTACGCCGTGGGACGGTAAGCACCATCTGAGCACAAACTGCGCTGTACCGTTGAAGGCAATCTGCGTGCTGGAACGCGCGGAGCAAAACCGTATCCGCCGTATCAATCCGGCGGAAGCATATCCCTGCCTGCTGCAGCAGATCTATCGACCTTCGGATACGGAAGCGATGCGCACAACGATACAGTTGGTCGACCGGTTGTCCGGCGTTGTCGCGCTTTGGCGGCTTGGGTGCAATATGGATCCGGAAGCTGCTGAAATTGCATATCGGGCTATGAAAGGATCGGGATCGTGAAGCAGTCTGCCGGTCGGTGGCTCTTAGCAGTACCCGGCAATCGAAAATGGTATATCGCGGCGCTGACGCTCGTGCAGGCATTGCTCGGAGGGTCCGGCGTGCTGTACGCGCTGTTTCTGCGCGGCGTTGTGGATGCTGCGGTCGGCAAAGATCAGCCGGCGTTCTGGCGGTTTTTGATCCTCATCATTGCACTTTCGGCGGGACAGCTTGCACTGCGCGCCGTGGTTCGATGGCTGACGGAGCTTTCCAAATCGTCGTTTGAGAACACATTCAAGAGACGGTTGACCGAGACGCTGCTGAAGAAGGATTATCTGCGCGTCAGCGCGGTGCATTCCGGCGAATGGTTGAACAGGCTGACGAACGACACGGTCGTTGTCGCAAACGGATATGTGGAAATCATACCGGGACTGGTCGGAATGGCAGTCAAGCTCATCAGTGCACTTGTTATGATCATTGTGATCGAACCGATGCTCGCCGTGATCCTGATTCCCGGCGGCATCGTTCTGGCGCTCCTTACGGCGCTGTTCCGCCGTATCATGAAGCGGCTGCACAAGAAGGTACAGGAATCGGACGGAAAGCTGCGGGTCTTTTTACAGGAGCGGATCGCAAGTGTTCTGATGCTGAAATCCTTTGCGGCAGAGGAGCAGACGCTTGCAAGGACAGAGGAGAAGATGCAGGCGCACAAAGCTGCACGAATGCGCCGGAACCGGTTTTCCAACCTCTGCAACATCGGCTTCGGCACTGCAATGACCGGGATGTATCTGCTCGGCGTCGGTTGGTGCGGTTACGGAATCCTGATCGGGACGATCAGCTTCGGAACGCTTACGGCAATCATGCAGCTTGTATCGCAGGTACAGGCGCCGATGGCGAATATCACAGGCTTTCTGCCGCGGTATTACGCCATGCTGGCAAGCGCGGAGCGCTTGATGGAAGCGGAACAGTTTCCGGAGGACGGCGCAAAGGCAAAGCCGCTTTCGGAGATCATCCGGTTCTATCAGAACAGCCTGTCCGCGATCGGAATGCGGGACGTTTTCTTTACCTATTATCCGGTCTCCGACGACGCGCAGGGGATCGAAAAGACGGATATGCCGATCGTTTTGGAGAATCTCTCCATCAGGATCCGAAAAGGCGACTATACGGCGTTTACGGGCGCGAGCGGGTGCGGAAAATCTACGGCGCTCAAGCTTTTCATGTGCGTCATGCATCCCGATGCGGGATTCCGGTATTATACGGATGAGCAGGGAACCGACTGCGAGCTGACATCGGCATATCGCCGCTTGTTTGCGTACGTTCCGCAGGGCAATTATCTGATGAGCGGCACGATCCGGGAGATCGTCGGTTTCGCGGAGTCCGATGCGGTCAGGGACGATGAACGGCTGTATCACGCGCTGAAAATCGCCTGTGCGGATTCGTTTGTTTCCGAGCTTGACCGTGGCGTCGATACGCTGCTCGGCGAACGCGGCGCAGGACTGTCGGAGGGGCAGATGCAGCGCATCGCGATCGCGCGGGCGATCTATTCGCAAAGCCCGATCCTTCTGCTCGATGAAGCGACGAGCGCATTGGATGCAGATTCGGAAAAACGGCTTCTGGAGAACCTGCGCAGCATGACGGACAAAACGGTCATCATCGTTACACACCGTCCGGCGGCGCTCGATATCTGCGACCGCGTACTGGAGTTTACCGAATCCGGCGTGATCGACCGGGTATAGCACAATCAACAAAACGGCGCTTTCGTCGAGGAACGGAAGCGCCGTTTTTGCATCCCGATGATCGGCAGATGACCTATGCGCGATCCGTATCGCCGTCCGAACGCAGATCCTTTGCACTGAACGTCAGCCATGTAATGACATAGCTGCAGACGTACGATACGACGAGACCCAGAAGATAGATCAATACGCTGCGAAATGCGCCGAGCGGACCTTCGGTCATGACGAAGACGCCGAGCAGACCGGATGGCCCCCAGGTGGTGGATGCAACGCGCAAAGCCATGACCAGGGCGCCGCCGAAGCCTGCGCCGATCCCGGCGGTGATAAACGGCTTGCCCAAAGGCAGCGTGACGCCATAGATCAACGGCTCGCCGACACCGAGGAACCCTGCGGGAAGCGCGCCGGAGATCACGGAACACAGCTTTTGATTGCCGGACTTTTTCGCCTTTCGATAAACAGCAAGCGCAGCGCCGACCTGCCCTGCGCCTGCCATCGCAAGGGCGGGGTACAGCGTGATATACCCAAGCTCCTGAAGCTGTACCGTATACAGAGCAACGAGACCGTGGTGCATGCCGGTTGCGACAAGCGGAAGAAACAATGCAGAGGACAGAAAACCCGTGAGTATCCGAACGACCACGCTTTCGGAAAGGCACAGTTTGCCGAACACCCACGCGATCCCGCTCGAAACATATCCGAACAGCGGCATGATCAGAAGGATGTACGGCACCGCGCAGATCAGCAGGGACAGGATCGGCGTAAAGATCATATCGATGCGCTCCGGCATGCGGGAACGGATCTTCTTTTCCACAAAGGACAGGAGAAGCACGCCGAAAATGACCGCCAGAACGCCGCCCTTTCCGGACTGCAGAACGGAGGTCAGCGGAGCGCTTTCGTTCGACAGACCGAGGATCGAAGCAATGTCGTTGATGCCGTCCAGTGAGGTGATCATGCCGAGCATGCCGCCGAGGATCGGCGTTGCGCCGAAGCGCTCGGCGGCGCGATAGCCCACCCATGCGGTGATGAAGGTCATGAAGGCGGATTTGATCAGCGAGAGCAGCGTGAAGATGAGATTCCACGCGGGAACGCTTTCATAATTCGGAACAGCCTGCGCAATCAGCGAGGCAAATCCGGCGCACAGCCCCGCGGCGATCACACCCGGGATCAGCGGCACAAAGATATCGCCGAGCGTTTTCAGCGCGGTTTTGACAACGTTGTTCTTCTGCTTCGTCTTGCTCGCTTCCCATTTTGCTTTCGGATCCGGTGGCGGATCCTTTTTGGATCCGTCGGGACTGCCGAATCCCAGCGCGCGGCAGGCGTCGGCGTATTTCCGGCATTTTCCGGGACCGACTACGATTTCATAGGAACACGAACGGTCGTGCACGATCGCAAGCACATCCCGGAGCGCACGGATCCCGGCGTCGTTGACCGGTTCTTCCGCCTTGACGACGACGCGCAGCCGCGTCATGCAGTTGGAGATGGATTCGATGTTGTCGCGTCCGCCGAGCTGCTCGATCACAGCTTCGGCACCGGCTTTGTAATCGGTTGTATCGGTATTCTGATTCATGGCGCTCCTTCTTTCGCGGCAGAGATCTCCTACAGTATACCATACCGGAATCGATTTCACAAGAAAACAATCGGTTTTTGTATATGATTTGTCGTGGCGAAGCATAAAGGCAAAAATCACTTCGGCAAAGGCTGCAATATCCTTTTCGTATACAGATTTTATGAACTCCGATTTATGGGACAGATCATATGATTTTATATAGATGGTAAAGGTAGATGGTAAAGGTGGATGGTGAGAAGTCAGAATGTCAAAGTGATGTTTCCATTCGGCTTTTCAAGCGACGTATGATATGATACAATAACAGCACAGATTTCAGAAGCAGACAGGGACAGGATATGATCACGATACTTGCGGAGAAGCCGGACGTCGGTAATAAGATCGCGGCGGCGCTGGATAAGATCACGCTGGCGAACGGAAAGGATATTACGTTCTCAGCGCTTAAGTCGAATGAAAAGGCAGTCAAGGCACAGCAGGCAAAGGACGGATTCTTGCGGATCCATTACGCCGGAGAGGACTGCTTTGTGACCTGGGGCTTCGGGCATCTCGGACAGCTCAAGGACGCGGCGGATTACAATCCGGATTATAAGAACTGGCGCAAGATGCCGCTGCCGTTTCTGCCGAACCCGTACGAGCTGCGGCTGCGGACGGACGGCTCGTCGTTCGATGCCCGCACGAAAAAGCAGTTCGAGCTGATCAAGCGGATGTTTTTGAAAAGCGACTATATCATCAATGCAACGGACTTCGATCGCGAGGGCGAAGTCATCTTTTCATACATTTATGAACTCACGGGAAGCAGGGCACCGGTGAAGCGCGTCTGCTTTGCGTCGCAGACGAAGGAGGGCATTCTCGATGCGTTCTCAAAGCTCAAAACGTATGAGGAAGTCAAGAACATCGAGACTGCTGGACGGATGCGCGGGATCGCCGACTGGGTGGTCGGCATCAATCTGACGGTTGCCATGACGCTGCACCAGCATGCTAAAGGCGAGGTGCTGAGCATCGGGCGTGTGCAGACGCCGACGCTCAAAATGCTCGTCGATCGCGAGCTTGCGATCCGCAACTTTAAGCCCGAAAAATACTGGACACTGGAAGCGACGTTCCAGACCGACAAGGGCGAAACGTATACCGCGACGCACAAGGGCAAGCGATTCAACGATAAGAACGCCGTTGCAGACATTCTGAAAAAGATCAACGGTAAGAACGGCACAGTTTCCGAGATCACCGAGAAGAAAGAGGAGAAGCATCCGCCGCAGCTTTATAGTCTCTCGGCGCTCCAGATGGACGCAAACGCTAAGTTCGGCATGACGCTGAAGCAAACGCTTGACGCGGCGCAAGCGCTCTACGACGCGGGTCTGACGACGTATCCGCGTACCGACTCGCGCTATCTCACCGAGGACATGGTGCCGACGGTGAACCGCGTGCTCGATAAACTTGCGGAGAATCCGGACTATACGGCGCTGATCGACGGACGCAAGCGCAGCTTCACAAAATGGCGCTATTTTGACGATAAGAAGGTGGAAAGCCACTTTGCTATCATCCCCACGACGAGCAAGCCGAAGGGGCTTACGGGCTATCAGGCCAAAGTCTACGATCTGATCGCCAAAAACGTGATCTGCATGCTGTACGGAGACGCCGTCATCAGCCGGACCAACGTCACAACGACGGTGGAGGGTGAGGCGTTCACGTCAAGTGGCAGCACGATCCTCGAGCCCGGCTTTATGGCGGTAACCGGAAAGGACAAGGAAAACTACCTGCCGATGCTGACAAAGGGCGAAGCAGTGTCCGGCACATACGAAGTCAAAGAGAAAGAAACCGAGCCGCCGAAGCGCTATACGGACAAAACGATGCTTGCGGCGATGATCTCCGCAGGCAAGGACCTCGAGGATGAGGAGCTTAAAAAGATCCTCGCCGATCCGAGTGTGGCGGGCATCGGCACGCCGGCGACTCGCGATGCAATTATCGAAACGCTGCTGAAACGCGGCTATGCGGAGCGCAGCAAAAAGACGCTGTCCGCCACGGATAAGGGCATCGGGCTGATCCAGGGGCTGACGGTGGAATCCATCAAATCGCCCGCATTGACTGCGAAGTGGGAGAAGCGGCTGCACGAGATCGAACGCGGCAACGAGGACGCGGCGAAGTTCCAAAGCGACATCGAGAAAACCGTTACAGTCTGGTGTAAGGAGATCGGCGTTTCACCGGTTGCGCCGACATTGCAGAATACGGAACTGAACCCACCGGTGCCGTGTCCCGTCTGCGGCAGACCAATGAAAAAGCAGAGCTGGGGCTATGGCTGCTCGGGCTACAAGGACGGCTGCAAATTCTCCGTCGGTACCATCTGTAAAAAGATTCTGACGGAAGCGCAGTTCAGAAAGCTCATCACCGAACGCGACACCGGCCTGATCTCCGGCTTCAGGAGCAAGGCTGGAAAGTCCTTTCGGGCACATCTGATCCTTGACGAGCAGAACAAAGTCGTGTTTAAGTTTGAGAATCCAAAGGGCGATACGAATCAGAAGGAGAAACCGGAATGAACCTTGGAAACGACAGCTTTATGAGCTTTATGGGCTACCGCAACATGGTCGTCGAGGACAAGATCGAGGAATGCCTTGCTGCCGCGCGGCGAGGGGAGACTTCAATCAGCATCGAGAGGGGCGATCTCACAGATGCCGAAGTTGCGTATGTGCAAAAAGAAGTGCAGCGGAGGATAAGCAATGGACGATATCAGATCACGGAAAAGCAAATGCACCGACAAGCGTAAACGTACAGAATGGAGAAAAGCGATGAAATACCATTACAACAAATTGGTTAGGGATCGTATTCCTGAAATCATAGAAGAGGATGGAAAACAGTGCTTTTGTGAAATCCTTTCCGGAGACGCTTATCTTGAGAAGTTAGATGAAAAGCTAAATGAAGAGCTTGCCGAGTATCAAGAAAGCAAGTCGATAGAGGAATTGGCTGATCTACTGGAAGTCATGCACGCGGTAGTATCTGCGAGAGGCTATTCTTGGGAAGACCTTATTTCGATCCGTGAAAAGAAACGTGCAGAAAGAGGTGGCTTTGACAAGCATATCTTTCTGATAGATGTCATACAATAGTGAGGTGAATTGTTTTGTCAACATACCGATCAGCATCCGGCAGCATTGCCGAAGACCTGTTCATTGAACTGTTTGCGGATACCTTTGGAGCGGAAAAAGCAGGGTATCTGTATTCGCAGTATCCGTTTTATGATATTTATCAAAATGCTCGTTTCGCTGATTTTGTCTTAGAGAACGGCTCTTATCGGATAGCCATCGAAATTGATGACGAAGCATCTCACAATCGCACGATTATTTCGCAGGACAAGTTCTATGATGATTTGTTGAAGCAGAACAGCATGGTCCACCTTGGATGGGCTGTGTTTCGATGGGCTGTACGGCAGATGCAAAAACAGCCGGAAACAGTCAAAGATGAATTGAGAGTCTTTCTCGGGGATGCAGCGCATTTCAAAGAAATCGACGATTATCTTCCGACGCAGCGTGCACGATCCCTAAATGCAGAGCAACTTGAATTACGCGAATATCAGGAGGATGCGCTGAAGGCTTTGGAAGCCATGAGAAAAGCGCATGAAACGATTGCGTTGCTTTATCATGCAACCGGTACAGGGAAAACCGTGACTGCCGTCATGGATGCGAAGAGATGTGGTGGGCGGGTTTTGTTCGTGGCTCATACGATGGAACTTGTAAACCAGGCATACAGAACGTTTTGCGACTTGTGGCCGGAGGTAAGTGTTGGGAAATATGTGGATCATATGAAAGAACCGGATGCTTATGTTGTATGCGGAAGTATTCAAAGTATCGCGCTGCACACAGATGAGTTCAAGGAAAATGATTTTGATTATGTGATTATCGACGAAGCACATCATGCATCTGCGGATACATATCAGAAGGTTCTTGCTTATTTCAAACCGAAGTTTACATTAGGATTAACTGCTACACCGGAGCGCGCAGATGATGTGAATATTTTGGAGATATTTAAGAACACTGCACACAAGTTGGATATTCAAACCGCAGTAGAGATAGGCGCGTTGGTTCCTGTTCGCGGTATTCGTATTCACACGAACATCGATATGACAAAGGTCCGGTTCAACAGTGTTCAATACAATATCCGCGATCTTGATGTGAAGATATGTGTAACAGAACGAAACCAATTGATTCTTGATACTTGGCTAAATTATGTGAAGGACAAGCGAACAGTTATTTTCTGTGCCTCTGTAAAGCATGCGGAACAGATCGCTGAAATGTTCCATGCCGCAGACATACCTTCTGCAGCAGTTTCCGGAAGCATGAAAACTTCCGAACGCAATGAAATACTGTCTAAATTTGCTACCGGTGAAATCAAAGTGCTTTGCGCTTGCGACTTGCTGAACGAGGGATGGGATTGCCCACAGACAGAGGTTCTGTTCATGGCGAGACCAACAATGTCTAAGGTGCTTTATACGCAGCAGTTGGGGAGAGGAATGAGACTGTCGGAAGGGAAGGATTATCTGATGGTCTTTGACTTTGTTGATAATGCAAGTCAGTATAATACACCTTATTCACTGCACCGGCTGTTTAGACTAAAGGACTATCATCCGGGGGAAACAGTTGTCGGAAAGAGCGGACAGCGTAAGGCGGAAGAGGATTTGTACAGAAAGGGAGAGAAACCAGATGCAGTAATTGACTATCCGGTAAATGCTTCCGACTATGAGCTTGTTGATATCTTTAGCTGGCAGGAAGAAGCAGCCGGTATGATCTCGCAGATGGAATTTGTGCGGAGAGTGGACGTACAGACGGAAACTGTTGAGAGATATGTACGCGAAGGGAAATTGATTCCGGATTTAATTGTTCCCATGAGCGAACATCGGGTTTTCAAGTATTTCAAGGAAGAGACCCTGCAATCATACGCAGAACAATATGGGTGGAAGCTGATCGACGATAACAACAGAAAAGAACTGTTCTTGAAAATGGTCAAACAGATGGACATGAGCTATTCATATAAACCTGTGCTGTTGAAAGCGATTCTTCGGTATGCTAATAAATCCGGACGGGTGAAGATCAGCGATATCGTGACATACTTCCGCGAATTCTACGAAAGACGCCGTAGTGAAGGAAAAACGGTGGAAAAGTCAAACAGCATTTTCTGTAAAGGCGGATATACGGATAAAGAAGCCGAGCGCAATATCCTATCGAATCCTTTCAAGCGATTCGAGGATATGAACATGATGAGACACACGAAAACACTTGGAATTATTGAAGTGGACAGCACGGTTTGGCGTAAACTGTCTGACGAAGAAAAGACTCGGATCGAAGCTGTTTGCGACGAAAAACTGGACCAGTATTATCGGAGAATCGGGTAAACGAGACAGAATACAAGCCGGGGAGGCGCTTATGGACGAAATGAAACTGAATCAATCGCAGCGGGAGGCCGTGACGTCGACGGAGGGATTTATCCGCGTGATCGCGGGCGCGGGATCGGGCAAGACGCGCGCACTGTCCCACCGGTTCGCGTATCTTGTGAATGACTTCGGCATTCTGCCGGGCAATATCCTGTGCGTTACGTTCACCAACAAAGCCGCGAACGAGATGCGGCAGCGCATCCACAACCTCACCGGCGACAACGACACCGGCTATATCAACACGTTCCACGGATTCTGCGTATCGGTTCTGCAGGAGGACAGCTATGCCGTGCAGTACCCGAAGAGCTTTCTGGTGCTCGACAATTCCGACATCGACGACATGCTCCGCATCATCTATGAGGAGCGCGGACTGACGCTGCGGGACATGACGTTTGCAAACGCGCGGGATATGTTCGAGATCCAGAAGCTGTTCAAGAAGCCGGAATACTATCTCGACCTCATCAATCTGTCGCTCGACGCGCTGCATGAGAAGTATCTGAACGCCGTCGGCACGAACGATATCCTGTTCTACGGCTACCTGTATCAACAGAAAAAGTGCTTCGGACTCGACTATAACGACCTCATTAAGTTCAGTTTGTACATCTTCCGTGAGCACGAAGACATCCGTTTGAAGTGGCAAAAGCGGCTCGAATACATCATGATCGACGAGTTTCAGGACATCGACGGCTTGCAGTACGAGCTGATGGAAGTTCTGTGCGGGTACCACAAAAACCTGTTCATCGTCGGCGATCCGGACCAAACGATTTACACCTGGCGCGGCGCAAACGTCAAGTACCTGAACGGCTTTGACACGCAGTTTCCCGGCACCAAGACGGTGATGATGAATGAAAACTACCGCTCCACGCCGGAGATCCTCGCCGTCTGCAATTCCTTGATCAGGAAGAACAAAAACCGCATCAAAAAGGACCTCGTTTCGATGCAGCCGCATGGCGAATCGGTGCTGTGCCACCACGCGCGAAACGCCGAGGAAGAAGCAAAATGGGTTGTCGGGCAGATGCACCAGCTTTCCGAGCAGGGCGTGCCGTATAAGGACATGACGGTGCTGTACCGCGCGCACTATCTGACGCGGCAGGTGGAGGAAGTGCTTTTGAAGGAGAAGCTGCCTTATGCGATCTACAGCGGCGTGCAGTTCTTTGCACGCATGGAGATCAAGGACTCGCTCTCATATCTTCGCATGATTGCGTACAAGGACGATCTGTCGTTCTGCCGCGTCGTCAACACGCCCAAAAGAAACATGGGACAGCGCCGCATGAAGTTTTTGGAGGAGTACGCGCAGGCGAACAACTGCACCCTGTACGACGCGCTGCTCAAAAATCTCGACCACGAAATCATGAAGGGCACCAAGGCGGACAAGTTCGTCAAGCTCATTGAGCGTTTCGCAGCGACCTATGCCAATCGCCCGGTGTCCGAGGTGCTCTCCGCGATCCTCGACGAAAGCGGCTATGAGGCGGCGCTGCGCACGGAGGGCAGCCAGGAACGGCTGGACAACCTTGCCGAACTCAAGCAGTCCGTCTACGACTACGAGACGACCTGCGGCGAAGAGGTCACGCTGGAGCATTATCTGAGCCATGTCGCGCTGTTTACGAACACGGACGCGATCGAAGCGGGCGACAAAGTCAAGCTGATGACAGTGCACGCCGCAAAGGGCCTGGAGTTCCCGTACGTGTTTCTGATCGGCATGAACGAGGGCGTTTTCCCGTCGCGTAAGGTGCGGACGATCGAGGGGATGGAGGAGGAGCGCCGGCTTGCGTTCGTGGCGATGACCCGCGCCGAAAAGCGACTGTTTCTGTCCGAAGCGGACGGCATCAACATCGACAGCTCGCCGCGCTATCCGTCCCGGTTCCTGCTCGATATCGACCAAAGCCTTCTGGAATACACAAAACCGCCGCAGGACGGGCTGATTCGCGACGCGTCGAACTACATCCGCAACGCCGAACAGCGGCTTTTGGATCAAAACGATCCGGAGCTTTACCCGGTTGGCACACGCGTGCAGCACGCGATTTTGGGAGCCGGAACGGTGCTCGATCTGGACAAGGACAACAACGCATACGTGATCCAGTTCGACACCCTCCCGACGCCGCGCACGATCGCGTTCCGCGTAAAGCTGACGAGAGTGTAAAACCTTTTGTCGCCTGTGAGTTGACCAAGCGGGGCTTCCTGTGCCGTATAATGAAGTCAGAAAACAGAACGGAGGAGAAAACAATGTTAGGCGCAATCATCGGAGATATGGTTGGATCCATCTACGAGTTTCACAACCACAGGAGCAAGGAGTTTCCGTTCTTCAGCGGCAGGTGCTGGCCGACGGATGACAGCATCATGACGATCGCGGTTGCAAAAGCGATTCTGGAAAACGACGGCAAGACGGAAGGACTGGAGGACAAAACTGTCGAATGGATGCAGAAAATCGGGCGGCAATATCCGAACTGCGGCTACGGCGGACGCTTCTATGAATGGATGTATGCGAGAAATCCGCATCCTTACAACAGCTTCGGCAACGGCGCGGCGATGCGCGTCAGCGCCTGCGGCTGGGCGGGGAAGACGCTCGAAGAAGTCAAGGCGCTTTCTCACGCCGTCACAGTCGTCACGCACAACCATCCCGAAGGCGTCAAAGGCGCAGAAGCGACGGCATGCGCCATCTTCCTCGCGCGAACCAGACACAGCAAGGAGGAGATCCGCGCATTCATTGAGGACAACTGCTATACGCTCGACTTCATGCTTGACGAGATCCGTCCGACCTACCGGTTCGACGTGACCTGTCAAGGCTCCGTTCCGCAGGCGATCGAAGCGTTTCTCGAATCGACTTCTTTCGAGGACGCAATCCGCAATGCGATCTCAATCGGCGGCGACAGCGATACGATCGCCGCAATCACCGGCAGCATTGCTGAAGCGTTTTACGGCATTCCGGAGGACATCCGCAAACAGGCGATCAGTCAGTTCCGGTTCGCCTGCAGGACGCAGTATCTGTACGCGACAGTGAAAAACGATCCTGATCTGCTTGCGATTGTGGAAGCGTTTGAACAGAGATATGGAATAAAGAATACGGATGAATAATGAAAATAAATATCGAGAATAACTATGGAGCGTAACACTGCATAGGGTATAAAGACATCAGTTGCACAATCTGTCAGAAGATGGTGGATGTGTAGCTGGTGTCTTTTTGCAAAGTTTGTAAAGATTATTCCTGTATTATTGAAGATTTTGATTGCTTCTTCCTGATTTTCATGATAGAATAATCATACATTCGATAATCATATCAATACATCAACAGGGGGAGAACATGGAAGTTTGCTATAAAAAACTCTGGAAGCTGTTAATTGATAAAGAAATGAAGAAAAAGGATCTTCAGTTGGCCGCACACATCAGTTGGGCATCCGTTACGAAGATGTCAAAAGGTGAAACAGTAAGCATGGAAGTGCTGATGAAGGTTTGCAAAGCGTTGAACTGCGACATCGGCGATATCATGGAACTCATTCCAAATGAGCAAACACACGCAGAATAACGATTAATCCATAGCCGGTTGTTTTCTTTCAGCAGAAGGGATTACAGAGTATGGCAGAAATGATACGGATCGACAGATGATTTGTCTGTTGTTATAATTCGCTGTTAATCTTTTGTAATAAAGTGATCTGAACCTTATGCAATCTGAGCAGACGTGGAACGGAAAAACAAGGACAAATAAGCAGATTTGGTCAAAGACCACGAGTTGATCTCGTGAGCCTTTGACTATTGAAAACACCACCGCGTCAGGCGTTACTCTGATTTCGCTTTTCGTCAACCTTATTCATGAACTTTTCGTACTGGATGACGAAGCGCTCATGCGTTCCTTCGCCGACCAGGCCGAAGGGATCAAACACTTTGACGTCGAATACCAGACGTCTGCGATCCACAAGCGTCAGCTCGGTTTCGCAAGTCACCGTCAGTCCCACAGGTGTCGCCGCGACGTGACGGACGTTCAGCGCAGTGCCGACGGTTCCTTCGCCGGGCTCGAGATAAGGCGCGACACTTTTCCAGCACGTCTCTTCGATCAGAGCGATCATCGCGGGTGTCGCGAACACGTCAAGCTCGCCGCTGCCGATGGCGCCGGCGCATTTGTCCATCGTTACCGTCAGTTCAATCTTTCCTTTAATTCCGGTTTGCAGCATGGTTTTCTCCTTCACAGATCATTCTTTTTTTGATTGAATTATACCATATGTAATCAGGAAGGGCAACACAAAGAGCAGGGGGATCCGGTGTTGACAAACCCGGATCTGCATGGTATCATCACCTTGCCTATAAAGAGTGCGTTAGAGACAAGCTCGTTGATCGCACGACAACCTGCCTCATTGGGTAAGGTGCCAAAGCTTGACTGATGGGTATGATCGGTATTTGCAGCACCCGTCGGTAACGATGGGTGCTTTTGTGTACTCCGAATAGGCGAAAAGCCAAAGGAGGACACAATCATGAAACCATCTTCTGTCGTTATTCATGTCCCGCACGCATCCACGGTGATCCCGGAATCGGAACGCAACGCTTTTCAAATCGACCTTACTGACGAGCTGCTGAAAATGACGGACCACTACTGCGACGAGCTGTTCTGCGGGGATTATCCGTCCGTCGTATTTCCTGTGAGTCGGCTTGTCTGCGATCCGGAACGGTTTCGGGACGATGCGCAGGAAACGATGTCGTCCGTCGGAATGGGTGCGGTTTATACCCGCACCCACGATGGCGCGATCCTGAGAACCTTCGACGCCGCGACCCGCGAGCGCATCCTGCAAACCTGGTACGATCCGCATCATGCTGCTTTGGCGGAAGCCGTGCAATCGACGCTTGACAGAACCGGACGCTGCCTGATTATCGACGGACATTCCTTTCCTTCAAAGCCGCTGCCGTACGAACCGGACCAGAATTCGAACCGTCCCGATTTCTGCATCGGCACGGATCCATACCATACACCAAATCAGTTGACAGAGACGGCGATCCGCTTTCTGCAATCCCGTGGCTATTCCGTAGCAGTCAATTCGCCCTTTGCTGGAACGCTTGTTCCGATGCGCTTCTATCAAAAGGACAAACGCGTCAGCTCCATCATGATCGAAGTCAACCGCCGATTGTACATGAACGGCAACGGCAGCAGAAATGAAGACTTTTGAGAATACAAGCTATCCTACAATTCTGCATTGTAAACCTTGATTGTGCTCTCAATCTGAGATACAATAACACTATCAAAGATAGCAGAGATAAAAGAGATGAAAACGATCAGGGTAGTAGCGGCAATCATTCGTAAGGGCGGGAAGATCTTTGCAACGCAGCGCGGATACGGTGCGTACAAGGATTATTGGGAGTTCCCCGGCGGAAAGATAGAGGCAGGGGAGACACCCGAACAGGCTTTGATCCGGGAAATCAAAGAAGAACTTGCCACGACGATCCGGCCGGAAAGGTTCGTGATGACAGTGGAATATGACTATCCTGAATTCCATCTGTCTATGGACTGTTTCATCTGTTCGATCGTAGAGGGAGAACCGGAGCTCTTGGAGCACGAGTCCGCATGCTGGTTGACAATGGAGCACCTGCACGATATGAATTGGTTACCGGCGGACCTGTTAGTTGTGGATCGACTATCGCTGCAAAGATAGAAGACGATACATCGTAAGGTCGAGGATATAATATGGAAAACACGAAAATCCGTCTTTTACGAATTCTGGAGATTCTTCGGGAAACGGACGAGGATCATCCCTATACCGCGCAGCAGATTATTGCGCAGCTTGCATTATATGGCATGGCAGCCGAGCGCAAAGCGGTGCTGCGGAACATCGCCGCACTGCAGGAATGCGGGTACGATATCCTTCTGCATCCGGACAATAAGCGCGGCTATTACCTTGCCACGCGCGAGTTTGAGGATTGGGAACTGAAGGTCCTGATGGACGCCGCCGTCGGCGCTAATTTCCTGACGGAGGAGAACAGCACAAAACTTGCGCTGAAAATCTGTGCGCTTGCGAGCGCAGACGGGCAAAAGACGCTTCGCAGCGCAACGCCGATCGTGTCTCAAGTTAAGAACGGCAATCCTGCAACCAAGAATGCGATTGATCTTATTCTGACGGCGATTCGTCGGAAAAAGATGATTTCCTTTCAGTATCTTTATACCGATTCGAATCTGGAAAAGAAGCTCAGCTACGACGGGATGCGGTATCTTGTCAGCCCCTATGCGCTCATCTGGAGACAGGACAAGTATTATCTGATCGGCAACTATCGGAAATATCAGACCCTGTCATATTACCGCTTGGATCGGATCAAAAACATCGAAATCACCGAGGAACCGATCGTCCCTGCAGAGCAGATTCTCGGACATAACGCGGATTGGAAGCTCAAGGAATATGTGGAACAAAACCTGCTGAACTATTCCGGGGACGTCACTCGCGTCCGTCTGTCCGTCGATCGAAACATGATGGGGATCATCGAAGATACCTTCGGGGATCATTACGAAGTCGTATCCATGGATGAAAGCCGCGTAATCGTTGCCGTTACCGTCAGCGACGGCTGGGAATTGAACACTTGGCTCATTCAGCACGGGGACTGCGTGCAGATTCTCGAACCGCAGCGGGTCCGGGAAGAGGTCATACGGCAGATTGAAATGATACGGGCGAAGTATCAATAACACGAAAATCAAAAGCAGCCGCCGGAGTCGTCCGACGGCTGCCTTGCTGCTTTCTTATTCCTCTCGATTCTTACTTAAATAATCAAACAGCGCTTCAACTGCGTGGTAGTTATTCTCTGATTGAATCATTCGAAGATAAAAAGATGTAATGTTCTTCCCTACGCGGAGTTCTCTCTGGTCAAAGCCATTTTTAACCAAATAATCTCGAACATCAGCGGGTTCATGGAACAGGTTGGGATAGTTCAAGATAAGCTTGTTATGAGGGAAGCTCATTATGCCGGCGCCTTTTTCATTCAATCCAAACTCAAGATAAAAGACAGTATTTTCCTGCAGCTTGAATGTTATGGTTGGAATAGTGCTACCTGACCCATAAACAGCGTTGAAACCATAATGTTCAGCAAGCGGCAAGATTTTAGAAAGGTTGTCAATCCCCCTTAAGTTCCCGCATTCTTGAAATCTCTTCAACATTGATTCTTTTGTCCATTGCATAGAAGGCGTTGAAGATTTTTTCTTCTCCTCTACTTGCTGTGTAACAACAAACGAACGAGTTAACACAGTTTTACTGTTAACAGTGTATTGAGGGATTTCAACGCCATATACGGCGATATCCTTCATGGCATGATCGGCAAACTTTATGATATGTTCCAGTGAGGATGGAATCTCATCAGCAACGATGATAAGTTTCATGATACCCGAGACAATATTTTCGCGTAGCTTTTCGATGAACGCATGATTCAAAAACGAGCCGGATTCTTCACAACTATCATCATTCGGAAGCGGATTCTCGTTTTCGAGTTTTTTAATACTGGCTTGTATATTTGTAATGATCTTATCAAAATCAGCATAGCACAAGTGTGCAGCGTAATTCAAGGTTTGCGTCATTACTTCGGCATGGATTCTCGTATCAGAACTGCGCTTTACCTCCACAATAACAGGCACGGCAAGGGAATCAACAAAGAATACATCTGCCCATAAAGTGGGCCCGTCAGGACACGGAATGGGCTGCTCTCTTGCAACAAGATATAGTTGATAGTCATCCGGGTCAGTCGGGAGAATCAATAGATTCGGGTTTTGAGCGACGATATTCTGAAGGTCATCTTCTTTTTGATACTTTGTCTTTGCAAACGGTTCTGCTACGGAGTTTTCCAAAGAATAAAGGGAATTTGTCATTCTCTTGCACCTCCTCTTTTATGACAATCATTATACTTGAGACCATCATTATTTTCAATAAGAAAACCTTATTCACGGGCAACCCATCCCAAATATGTCCCGCGTGATCCTGTATGATAAAGACAGCAGTACAGCCATCGGGAGGATATGACCATGATCGCTTCGGAACAGGAGCAAAAAGGAAGCAGGAAACGGTTGGCAAGCCTTATGAAAGGACGGATCGACAAGGATCTTGCGGTTGCGCTTTGCATTGGGTGCGAAGTATATGGAGTCATCGACGAGGCGATCGCCTATCTTGAATCAAAGCCGGACTTCACAGGCGAGGATTTTGCCGATTTCCTGTATGAGTATGTACCGGAAGAAAACCGGCTTGATCAATGGAACCAAAGCAAAGAGGAGGGAACGAAAATGATTGACGGAAAGAAAACGTATGAAGATCTTAATCCACAGGAAAAACGGCTTGCCAATTTATTATTCGAAGTGACTGATGATGAGATCTATATCAACACCGTAATGAATATGTGCAGCGACGGCGATCTCTTTGATGAAACAGCCGATTTCATAGAGGAGAATCCGGAATGTACGGAAAGTGATCTTCTGGAGTATATTGCGAGCTTCACTGAAATAGAATATATTGACGACGAAGAACCAAGCGCCTCTGCAGATGGAACTATGAAAGAACTGAGGGAACTCTTGGATAACGTGAGCGATTCATACTACGATTTTATAGTCGGCATATGTGCTGCAGTAAAAAGCCGAGAAGACGGTGCGCAGTTGATGATCGACTACATCAAGGCGCATCCCGAAGCAACAAGCAGTGATATTATAGAAGTGTTGGAAGAATACGGCATGTAGTGCGAATCAGAGAATATGCCGCTCCAATTGTAAAAGCTGCTCCTTCGGGAGCGGTTTTTTTGATACATTTTCATCTATACACCTTCCTGTCCGATTTATCGGATACATCCTATGGTTTAATACAGGTGTAGAGAGGAAATAGAGGACTGTTTTCCAATACAAATCATCTTTATCAGGAGGTTTCCAATGCGGTACTATGAGGTGACGGCAAAGTGCGGACACGTCGGAAAAGGATACTACATCCCAATCACGTTTTCGGTTCGGGCACAGACGGCGGCGGAGGCGGCCTCCGTAACCAGAGCATTCCCGAGAGTGAAGCACGATCACAAGGATGCGATCCTGTTCGTCAGGGAAGTCGATTTCTACGACTATGATGAACTGTGGCAGGTAAATAACTACGATCCGTACCTAAGGTGCAGGAGCAAGCGGGAGCAGATGCGTGAGTACGACGCGATCTACAACCGCATCGTCGAGGAAATGCGCTGCGAATCCAATTGGGAAAGGGAACTTCCCGAAAAAGCAGTTTTTGCGGGGAAGAAGCGGATCCGAAACGTCAGACAGTACGCAAGAGAACTGGCGTCTGCATATGCCATGTGCGACGCGATTTGAAAGGAGAAAAGCGATGAACGGTATCAGGGATTTGTTCGATTTGAACGGAGATGGTGAACTGGACGGTATCGAAATGGCAATGGCTTACACGGTGCTGTTCGGGAGCGATGAACCGCAGGAAACGGAGCCCTACGGCTTCGACAGCATGTATGACGAATACGACGAGGAGGAATAAGAAATGCGTATGATGGGCTTTGGAAGAGATGACAAGATGATGGAAACGCCGGACATGCCGATTCCGGCGATTGAGGAACCGAAGGCGCCGGTGAAATCCATGGTGCGCATCGAATTTGACGACGCCGGGTACAAACTGACGTATTTCAATGATCGGTTTGACCTGAAACCGGGCGATCGCGTGTTCGTGAGCGGCAAGCTCGCGGGAAAAGTCGGCGTCGTATGCTCGGTGACGACACGGTTCCGCGCCAAGCTGTCGGACTATGAGCGCGTGATCGCGCTTGCGCAGACGCCGGTACACGGGACGTACAAGCCGGTTGCGGACAAAATGCTGAGCTATGACGGCAACGCGCTTTCTCCGGAAGCGTTCCGCGCGTGGGTGCTGCCGCCGGCGGAGCCATCCGAAGATCCGGACGACGAGGTGATCTACGGCGACGGCTTTGTGATTCCGCTGGACGATCCGCACAACGCGGAGGACGTCGATCACGCAATATTCGAGCGCGCGCTGGAATACTGCAGATCCGGCAAGATCGGATTCGTTTCGGTTCGGAACGGCGTTGGGCGCGCGTATGTGGAGGGCAATCAGTGGTATGAGCTGGAGTTCCGGCTCCGTGACAACCGCATCGAGGAGACCTATTGCGGCTGCCCGTATGCGGGGCTCTGCAAGCACCTGCTTGCGGTGGCGATCACGCTCTCCGTATTCGCAGGGCATGGCGATCTCGACCTCACGCGCGACTTCGTGCTGATCGACACCGATCGCTTCTATGCGATGATCAAACAGAATGACCAGACGGTAACGGTTTAACCGTACCACGGGAACGGGATCGGAACACACCTCCTATTTCACACCTCCGATCCCGTTTCCGCTTTTATGCTATTGAAACGCATATGGTCATTAGTTAGGGTGAATAAAAAGATAAGAGTATGTTATGCATGTTCATATGACTCCGGTAAGAAAACAAATAAATGGGAATATAGTCTTCACGAACAGAGCTAATTCATTGTTGCCGGGCACGTCGGAGAAGCATCAAGCACAGGTGCATCGGGACTATCAGCGCTGTGAAGAACTCTATGACAGACAATGGACGAGCATTCTCGTAAAGGATTTCCAGCGTGTCGTCGACACGAAGACTTCGCATACCTACGACGCGATGAAGAAATTGAAGAATCTGCTTTC
>JAEEGK010010976.1_pt1 | contig 20796 bp, 9 predicted proteins | sample 8958771 | NCBI WGS metagenome assembly JAEEGK01 (sample SAMN16246547, study PRJNA631951) | gut metagenome | biome: gut microbiome; feature: rumen; material: SC-attached | host: Bos | place: Iran: Karaj | collected 2018-10
CTGGATAACTCACTCAGCACCATCAAGCATGAGACCATGTATTATCCGGCCCGTATTGACCAGATGGCACAGCGACTGTGTGAGGATTCCGACAACCGCGAGGCGATAGACGAGCTGAATAGCCTGGTACAATATTATAAGGAACTGTACCTGCTGTTGTATGAACAGGCTAACCGTCAGCTGTTGCAGTCCAACTTCCATAGTCAGACGGTCAGCTGTAATGAGATCTCGGCCTATGTGAGAAAGAGGACAGAGGCCCTCCAGGCCAGGGAGAAGCGCACGATACAGTTCACATGCACCGATACAGACCGCAGTGTCCGTTGTGACCGGAATCTGCTGAAGATACTGGTGGACAATATCCTGGCGGCCAACAGAAGTGAAATGCGTCAGCTGAAAGTTGACTATGTGCCTGACGGTAAGGTGGTGCATATCAGTTTTACTTTTGTCGGAATCCGTCATAGCGAGGAGGAGCTGAAGGATCTGTTCTCCCCCTCCAAGGATAACTTCCCGTATTATATCATACGCCAGATTATCCGCGAGCATGACGCACGTTACGGCCATCCCGGTCTGCGCCTGTACGCCTCCCGGACGGAGGATGGGTTTACCGTACATTTCACATTGACAGGAAATCAAAACTAATACGGAATATAAGAATATGGACAAATTCAAGGTTATCATCGTAGAAGATGTAAAATTAGAGCTGAAGGGAACGGAGGAGATCTTCCGTCATGATATCCCCGAAGCGGAGATTATCGGTACTGCCCAGAACGAGAGTGAGTTCTGGAAACTGATGCGTGGCGAGGCCCCTGACCTGGTCCTGTTGGATTTGGGGCTGGGCGGAAGCACTACCGTCGGTGTGGATATCTGCCGACAGCTGAAGGCCCGTTACTCGCAGGTCAAGGTTCTAGTCTTCACCGGCGAGGTACTCAATGAGAAACTCTGGGTGGAAGTCCTGAATGCCGGAGCGGACGGCATCATCCTGAAGACCGGCAATCTGCTGGAGCGCGATGACGTACAGTTAGTGATGCATGGCAGGAAGATGGTCTTCAACGAACCTTTCCTGGAGAAAGTGATTGACCGCTTCAAGCGGATGGTGAACGGCGAGTCCGCCACATCAGATGCGATGATAGAGTATGAGATAGACGAGTATGATGAGCGGTTCCTGCGCCATCTGGCACTGGGTTATACCAAGGATATGATTGCCAATCTGCGCCAGATGCCCTTCGGTACCAAGAGTCTGGAAAAACGTCAGGCAGACCTTATCAACCGCCTGTTTGCGCCCAATGAGCGAACCGGAGTGAATGCCGTACATCTGGCTGTAAGGGCTATTCAGTTACATATTATCGACCCCGAGCACTTAGTGGCTGATGATGAATAGGAATGTCTTTCTGTCATATCTGATACTGCTCCTGACAGTTGCGGCTGTCATGTTGCCGGTATGCTCATGGATGCTCTCAGCCCTCGGTTTTGACTGCAAGTCATTGCTTAGCGAGGAAGGGTGGAGATGGGTATTCTGGCATATCCCCGTAGTCTGCGCCAATAAGTGGACCATCCTGTGCCTCACCTCCGCCATGGGAACAGGCAGTGTGATGCAAAGCGGTATCCTGAACAGAAAAACATCCCAGGACACACAAGCTCTTTACCTTGTAACCGCCGTATTAGTTTTATTGGTTGCCGTATTGCTGCTCATTGCCCTGCATCCGCACAGCCCCCTGCTCAGTGTAACAGGCGAACTTAGGAACAGCCCGTTCATTCACGGTCTGCCCACCGTATTCATCTGGTGTGTGATATTCCTGTCCGCATTCTATGCTGTCCAGACCCGACGTATCCGCAACGCCGGAGACTTTGCCGGTCTTCTTACCTATGGAATCCGCAGATTCTCCTCCGTCATCGTGATTGCCATGCTGCTGTCCTTTATCATACATTGTGTCTCATATATATTCAATTTAAGTTAGAACCGCCCACGCATGCCTTGCCTCCTGCTCCTATAATAAGAGAAATATGTTGTTAGATGATTTGAACCAAAGTCAGAGAGAAGCCGTTCTCTGTTGTGATTCCCCCTCGTTGGTCATTGCCGGTGCGGGAAGCGGTAAGACGCGTGTTATAACCTATAAGATAGCCTATCTGCTGGAGCTGGGCTACGAGCCCTGGAGCATCCTGGCCCTTACCTTCACCAATAAGGCAGCCCGTGAGATGAGGGACCGTATCGGCAAACTTGTCAGCGAGGAGCAGGCACGTTATCTGTGGGCAGGAACCTTCCACAGTATCTTCGGCAAGATTCTTAGGTACGAGGCCGACCGCATCGGCTTCAACGCAGACTTTACCATCTACGACACATCGGACAGCAAAAGCCTGATCAAGACCATTGTCAAGGATATGAAGCTGGAGGACAAGAAGTACAAGCCCAGTGCCGTCCTGTCCCATATCAGCAATGCCAAGAATTCCCTCATCCTGCCTGCCTCCTACCGCAATTCCGCCCGTCTGATGGAGCGTGACCGGGCACAGGGAATGCCCGAGGTATGCGGCATATACGAGGAGTACATGCGCCGTTGCCGTCAGAGCAATGCCATGGACTTTGACGACATGCTGGTATATACCTGGATGCTGTTCCATAACAATCCGGATGTGGCCAGGAAGTACCAGGATAAGTTCCGCTATATCCTTGTGGATGAGTATCAGGATACCAACTATGCCCAGCATCAGATAGTCCTTCAGCTTACCGACGGCCAGCAGCACGTATGTGTGGTTGGTGACGATGCCCAGAGTATCTACAGCTTCCGTGGAGCAAAGATTGACAATATCCTGAATTTCCAGAAGTTATACAGCGGCGTTAAACTCTTTAAGTTGGAACAGAACTACCGTTCCACCCAGACAATCGTCAGTGCGGCCAATAGTCTTATCCATCATAATGTTCAGCAAATCAGAAAAGATGTTTACAGCACTGGGAATGTGGGCGATCCTATCGAAGTCTGTAAAGCTTATAGCGATGTGGATGAAGCAAATATTGTTGTCAGAAAAATACGTCATCTTGCAACTGCCAAGAATCTCAGGTATCAGGATATAGCCGTCCTGTACCGTACCAATGCGCAGAGCCGAAGTCTGGAGGATGCCCTCCGCAAGATGAGTGTTCCCTACAGAATATATGGCGGCACCTCCTTCTATCAGCGCAAGGAAATCAAGGATGTTATTGCTTATTTCCGCCTGATTGTCAATCCATACGATGAGGAGGCCCTGAAGCGTATCATCAACTATCCTAACCGCAAGATTGGCGACACCACTTTGGGAAAAGTACTTATGGCAGCTGCCGGACAGAACGTAACACCATGGGAAATCCTAAGTCATCCTGAATCCTTAGAAGTCAATAATCCCACGAAGGAGCGCTTGAAAGCCTTTGCCGACATGATTCTCTCCCTTCGTGAGATAGCCCTTACCCAGCATGCACACGAGGCCGGACTGGCCGTTGTGAAGATAAGCGGTATTCAGCAGGATATCTTCCAGGGTAAGGAACCCGAGGATATCTCCCGTCAGGAGAACCTGCAGGAAATGCTGGACGGCATGGCCTCCTTCGTTCAGGAACGCAAAGAAACGGGTGGGGGATATATGCTGACCAATTACCTGTCAGAGGTAAGTCTGCTGACGGATATGGACGAAGACGAGAGCGAGGGGGACAACAAGGTAACCCTAATGACCGTGCATGCTGCCAAAGGACTGGAATTCGAGGCCGTCCTGGTGGTGGGCCTTGAGGAGGAACTTTTCCCCAGTCAGATGTCTATGGACAGTCCTAAGCAGATTGAGGAGGAAAGGCGCCTCTTCTATGTAGCCATGACCCGCGCCAAACAATACCTGTACCTTACCTATGCCCGTAGGCGTATGAAGTTCGGTATAACCTCGGATTGTGAGCCCAGCCGGTTCCTGAAGGACATTGACCGTCAGTACCTGAAGTCCGATAAGCCTGAGATGCCCTCATTCAGAGACATCGTATCACGTCCTGCGTTTATACCCAGGCAGCCACGTACATATTCAGAACCAGCACGTACCACCCCTGCACCGCCATCCAATTTTATTAAGGTAAGGAAACCCCTTTCTGCCCCTCAGCCGACCGCCGCTTCCGCACCTGCCTCCATCAATGGATTAAGGGTAGGAACCGTTATTGTACACGAGAGGTTCGGTGAAGGTGTGGTTGAGAAACTGGAGGGCAGCGGACTGGATGCCAAGGCTTGTGTAAGTTTCCGGAATGTGGGAACCAAACAGTTGCTTTTGCGCTTTGCCAAGTTTACCGTCAAGGGTTAGGGAATCTTCTTCATCCAACTGTCACCATGCAGGCGTACCAGGAAGATGACTCCCCTGAAGCACAGCTCCGTAGCCATTGCTATCCATACACCCTGTAATCCCATAGTGGCTGACAATACTAATGCCAGGGTGATACGTACTACCCAGATGCTGCCCAGATTCATGGCGCAGGGAATCAGTGTGTCACCGGCTCCCACAAATACACCGTATGCTACAATGCTGGCTGCGAACATCGGTTCGGCAAAGGCCTCTATACGCAGGATTTGAGTGGTCAGATGCTGCACGTCAATGTCCGGCGTCATCAGTCCCATCAGATAAGGTGCCGTTATGTACATCACCACGCCTAATACTGTCATGACGGCTACCCCCATTCCTACCGTGATATTCCCGAAACTGCGGGCCAGTTTCCTTCGTTTGGCACCAAGGCTCTGTCCTACCAGTGTGGTGGCAGCATCGGCTATGCCGTAGCCAGGCATGTAGCAGAGTGCCTCTACGATGATACCGAAGGAATTGGCGGCGATGGCTACTGTTCCCAATGGTGCTACAATCAGTGTACTGGTAATTTGCGCGCCGCAGAAGATGATGTGCTGAACGGCTATAGGCAGGGAGATCTTGACAGCCTTGAGCAGTGTGTCAGTCTTGGGAATAAAACTGCCCTTGTCCTGCAGCAGGTTCAGTTCCTTGCTGGCAATTGTGGTGAAGTAGCACATCAGCAGCGAGGTGACGGCAAAGGCCAATCCTGTTCCGATGACAGCTCCCATCACCCCTAATCCGGCTCCCGGTATGGTTATCCCCCATACCTGATGCGAGGGAAAGATAAGGAACCAGTTGAATATCACATCCAGAAAGCACATGCCAATGTTCAGCAGGCTGGGAATGTGCATATTGCCGCTACAGCGCAGCATACCGCTGCACAGCGAGTTGAGCTGCGCGAAGGGCAAGCACAGACTGTAGCACATAAAGTATAAGGTTGCATTGGCATTGATGTCTGCGTTCCCGCCTAACCAGGAGGGAAGGTAAGGGCTGATGCTGACTCCTATGGCCAATAGCATGAATCCGAATAGAATGCATGAGATAAAGCTCTGCCTGAGCACATTCCTGGCCTCGGCAAACTCACCGGCTCCAATGCGGTGGGCCACCTGGACGTAGAATCCTACGTTAGCAGCAGAAGAAAGGCTGCCGAAGAGCCAGATGGTAGTACTTACAAGGCCGATGCTGGCACTGGCCTCCTTGCCCAGACTGCCTACCATACTGGCATCTATGTACTGCATCACAATGTGCGTGAGCTGTGCCAGCATTGAAGGAACAGACAGGAGGATGACGAGCAACACCTGGTCGCGCCCTAACATCTTAGTCCTATCCCTGATTTGTTCCAGGAGCAGGTCTTTTTTCTGCGTATATGTCATTCTTTTACCTTAATCTTGCAGTCGGCGGGTGACTTCTGATTCTCATCTATGATGATTTCGCCAACGCTCTCAACCTCAATATTTCCCGAAGTGGGGTTCTTGATACTGTGAACATGTCCCTTAATGGTTGCCTGCAAGGTACTGTATTCGAAGGCCAGATTGGCATCCTCGCCCATAGTACAGTCCTCCATATATAGGTTCTCGCAGTAGCAGAGAGGTTGCTCGCCTGTGATATGGCAACGTATAAGGCGCAGGTTCCTGCTGTACCATCCCAGGTACTCGCCGTTAATCTCGCAGTCTGTCAGGGTTACATTCTCACATTCCCAGAAGGCATCCTTGCTGTTCAGCAGGGAGTTTTTGATTTCCACATTCTTACTGTACTGGAAGGAGTAGTTACCCTCCTGATGGTAATTCTCTATGCGAACATTATTGGTATGCATACCCAGGTAGTCGGCATTTTCAATACGTGAGTTCTTTATTACCACATCGTCGCAATCCCACAGGGTTTCCTGTGCATTGGTGAAGGTGCAGTTCTCTATGCGGATGCCCTTCATGCGGCGGAACATCTTGGGTGCCTCCACGCGGCAGTTCACAAGCGTTCCGTTCTCGCTATACCACAGACTGCTTCTCGCGCTTTCGCGATAAAGGCAATTCGTTGTCTTGAAGCCTCTGCATTCCCAGAAAACGTACTTGCCCTCAAAGGTGCAGTTTTCGGCTTCGATGTTACCAGATTCCTTAATGCTGGACTCGCCCAGGTGAATAGTTACGTTCTCCAGCCTTGCATCATGTAATGTGTACAGAGGCCTTTCGCCTCCGAATTCCTGATTCTTGATAATTTTCATTAGTTTTCTTTTCTTTTTACCTTAATCGGCCATCAGCTTCCGGTAACGTATCCGGCGGGGTTCTTCCAGACCCAGACGTTTCAGCTTGTTGGCCTCGTAATCCGTATAGCTTCCTTCGTAGAAGTACACGTTTCCGTCGCCCTCATAGGCAAGTATATGTGTGCAGATGCGGTCCAGGAACCAGCGGTCATGGCTGATGACAACAGCACAGCCGGCAAAGTTCTCCAGGCCTTCCTCCAATGCTCTCAGTGTATTGACGTCTATGTCATTGGTGGGCTCGTCCAGCAGCAGCACATTCCCCTCCTGCTTCAGTGCCATGGCCAGGTGCAGACGGTTACGCTCGCCACCCGAGAGTACACCGCACTTCTTCTCCTGGTCAGCACCGTTGAAGTTGAAACGGCTCAGATAGGCGCGTACATTGATGTCTCTACCGCCCATTCTGATCAGTTCATTGCCCTGTGATATTACCTGGAAGACGCTCTCCTCGGGCTTGATATCCTTGTGGCTCTGGTCAACGTATGCCAGTTTTACCGTTTCGCCCACCTCGAAGGTGCCTGAGTCAGGCGTCTCCAGTCCCATAATCATCCTGAAAAGGGTAGTCTTGCCCGCACCATTGGGGCCTATAACACCCACAATGCCGTTGGGAGGCAGCATAAAGTCCAAATTCTTGATGAGCACTTTTTCGCCGAATGCCTTGCATACGCCGTGAGCCTCTATCACCTTGTTGCCCAAGCGCGGACCGTTCGGGATGAAAATCTCCAGTTTTTCCTCGCGTTCCTTCTGTTCCTCGTTCAGCATCTTGTCATAAGAGTTCAGACGGGCTTTACCCTTAGCCTGGCGGGCCTTGGGTGCCATGCGAACCCATTCCAGCTCACGCTCAAGGGCTTTGCGACGCTTGCTGGCCACCTTCTCCTCCTGTGCCATACGCTTGGTCTTCTGATCCAGCCAGGATGAGTAGTTCCCTTCCCAGGGTATTCCCTCACCGCGGTCCAGTTCCAGAATCCACCCGGCCACATCATCCAGGAAATAACGGTCGTGGGTTACGGCAATCACGGTGCCCTCATATTGTGTCAGATGCTGTTCCAGCCAGTCAATGCTCTCGGCATCCAGATGGTTGGTGGGCTCGTCCAGCAACAGCACATCAGGTTTTTGCAATAACAGACGGCATAGTGCCACACGGCGTCTTTCACCGCCTGACAGGTTTGCAACCGGCTGGTCGGCCGGGGGGCAGCGCAGGGCATCCATCGCACGCTCCAGCTTACTTTCCAGATTCCAGGCATCCGTACTGTCTATGATATCCTGCAGCTCACCTTGGCGGGCAAAGAGCGCATTCATCTTATCCTCGTCCTCGTAGTATTCGGGCAAGCCGAACTTCTGGTTTATCTCTTCGTACTCCTTCAGTGCATCCACAATGGGCTGTACACCTTCCCTTACCACTTCTATCACCGTCTTGTTGTCATCCAGATGCGGTTCCTGTTCCAGGTAACCTACCGAGTAACCGGGGCTCCATACCACATTTCCCTGGTATTGCTGGTCTATTCCGGCAATAATCTTCATCAGTGTGGATTTACCTGCACCGTTCAGACCTACAATGCCAATCTTCGCTCCGTAGAAGAAGCTGAGATATATGTTCTTAAGTACTTGTTTCTGATTCTGCTGGATGGTTTTGCTAACCCCAACCATCGAGAATATGATTTTCTTATCGTCAGTAGTTGCCATTCTGGGGATAATTGAATTGTTATTTAACCTTATCGTTCGCTAACTTCATCAGCTGGTAAGCCTTCATGACAGGCAATACAGCCTTAAACTTAGGGTAGTAGTTTTTCCTGATGTCCAGTTCGGCCCTTTCAGCCTTCTGTTTGCTTTCAAACAGCTCGTCGCATTGTGCTGCGGACAGTTTGCCGGCATCCTCGGCCATATCATACTTGTCTTTCAGAGCCTTGTTTTCTGCCTTGGCGGCGGAAACCTCTTTATAGTATGCCTGCAGGATAGGTTTTACCTTAGCTTTCTCATCGCCAGAAAGCTTCATGTTCTTAAAGATGTACGCAATGTGGGCATCATCCTTCTCTCCGGCGTAAACACTCAGTGTCGGCATCATCAGGATTATGCCAAGTAAAGCAGTCAAAAGTATCTGTTTCATCATTATCGTTTTTAATTTCGCGGCAAAGGTACAACATTATTCTTAATTATCATGCGCGCGTGATTTTGTAACCGTTTTCCTTAAACAAAATATTCCCTATTTTAACTTTGTTTAAGGGAATTATTTGTATATTTGCACTCAAAATTGTAAAAACTGAAGCAAGCTGGTATGTATTCTGAAATAGAACTTAGTGTTTACAGTATATCCCTGACCGTCTGCCTGATGTGTGGTATCCTTCTTTGGATACATCGCAAAGAGGTACATGACCGCTCACGAACCTATCTCTCCCTCATCGCCCTTTTGTCGGCGGCAGGCCTCATCGTAATCATTTCCGGCATTCTGTTAGGATACAGGTTCTTTAGGGCCTGGTCTCTTCTTGACCCGATGAAGTCCATAGGTGGCCTTTACGTCATCACCCTGTTCCTGTGCTATCCGCTGGAGGTCATGCGTCCGCGTCAGCTGCGCGGTGTCAAGTTGTTGCTCCTCTGGATGCCGCCGGTAATCATGACGCTGCCGATGCTTTTCGGCATACAGTTCAGGATCTTGCTTACTTGGGCCGATTTGTGGAATCATCTCCTGGAATGGAATGTGCTGATCCGTTTGCTAAGCACAGTATTCCTTCTTATTTATTCCATGATGCTGCTCTTTATCCCCTATAGCTGGCATCGCTCAAGTGCCGACTACCAGTGGGTGCGTCGGTTTACGCTCTTTGCGCAGATTATCACACTTCTTTACTTCGGTCATGTTTTTACCAACCTGCCCGTCTTCATGTCACTGCATATCCTATGGGGCACTTTTGTGGTGTTCTACTTCTATTATTTCGAGCGTCACATCCGTGTTCTTCCATCCCCTCAGAACGAATCGTATTCCAATGAGTCGGATGAGACAGCCCCGGAGCAGATAAGCCCTATGGCTAACAGGGTAGGAGCAGACGAAGCTAACTTCGACTTCTGGCCTATGATATGCCAGATGATGGACGAGTGGGAGATATGGCGCAATCCTAACACTACGGTCGAGACGTTGAGCACGGCCATTGGTACCAACCGCATCTATGTGGCCCGTTGCATCAGGGAGCATACCGGCATGACGTTCAATGACTATATGAACGGGAAGCGCATCAGCTATATGGCTGCACAGTTGCGCCTTAATCCTACGCAGGACCACAAGCACCTCTATTTTGATGTCGGTTTCCGCAGCCGCCATACAGCCTATCGCAACTTTGTGAAGTTCATCGGCAGCTCCCCCACAGACTTTATCGCCTCCCTTTCTTAAAGTAAAGAACTTAGGAACTCCTTTTTTTTATATCGAACGTGCACTCTTGTAACGTTCTGACATTCTGTATTTTTCATTTTTGCAACATTGTTTTTCGGTATTGCAACAGGGTTTCTTGTGCCCCTTCCGTTATTTATTTGTTCTTTTGTTGTCGAAATGCCTAGAAAGAATAAAGTCTTTGTACATAATACAAGCCAAGTTTCTGAATAAGATTATTACGTTTAACTATAAGCTTTATGAAACATTTCAACTTTTCAATTCTGCATCGGACAGCCATTCAACTGTCTCGAGCAAGGATGTTGTTGCTACTTTTCGTTACGATGATAGCCGCAACATCGTGGGCCCAGACCGAAGGACCATGGACGTATCTTTCGCATCGCTCAGCCTTCACTAACTTTGATCAGTACAACTCAACAGCCTATAATTATTTGGGTGGGAGTGTTTGGGGTAATTGTTACGTGCAACAATATAATAATGCCAATGACAGAACAGGATTGGGCATCGAGATAAGGGGCAACAGTTCTGCAGGACAAAAGAACTGCGTTTTCTCTATTTACACACATACTGAGAATATTTTGTCCTACAGCCGTAAGGTAATGCATTGGAACTATAAGTTTAAGTCAAGTTCCAATGCACATGTGCAAACCACAGCTCTGTATGCCAGGGATGATATAGATGCAATAAAGAATATGGAGGTGGATTTTACACAAGATTATACCAATCAGTCCAACTCGAAATATCGCATTGCTCTTCTAAAGGGTGTTTGCTATGAATATAAGAGCGAAGAGTTTACTCATGATTTTGAGTTTGATAACAGGAATTCAGGCACTGCTGCTGATAAGAAATGGGCGTTGTTGATGACGTATGTTATTGGTAACGGTGGCGGCTCTATGAATATAGATCAATATGCAGGCTTCCGTAACATTTCATGTTCCTGGACAACTTATTACTATAAGCATATCACTTTTGACAAGAACGGCGGTAGCGGCTCAATGTCAAAAACAACTATCGAGAACAGTGGCGAGCTTCCGGCATGCACACTGACCCGTGACGGTTACTGCTTTGCCGGATGGAATACCCAGGCCGATGGCAGTGGTATCCCCTATGCCGATCAGGCTTCTGTTACCGCCACAGAATCAGATAAGGGCGAGGTTAAGTTGTATGCGCAATGGGTATCAATAGCCAGCAATCTTCAGGCTGAGTTCCTGCAGAAGGACCGCAAGGTTAAACTGACTTGGACCACTCAGAAAGGCCAGGCTGGTGCCGGTAAGTTTGTTATTTACCGTAACGGAGTAAAGATAGGCACCATCGACCATACGTTTCTGAACAACGAGACATCCGACTTTGTCTATGAAGATGCCAATACCGCCTCAGAGAGTGACTTCCCCAACGAATCTGAAATCATCTATGATGTCTGTTTCGTACTGAATGGGTGGGCCGAGGATATTAAACTTCCAGAGTTGAAAGCATCCAAGATAGTCAATACAACCCGTAAGGTTCCTGTAAACTCCATCAAGGCTATCAGCCAGGCCGACCGTATCATTTTTACTTGGACATCAGATGCTTATCCCCTCAACTGGGGAAACAGATTTAATATCTATGTCGATGATGAGACAACCCCCATCTACACCATTACGCCCACGGATAACCAGACAAGTTTCCAGTGGGAACACCGACGGGACATATCTCATGCAGATCGCCAGAATGGGGTGGATGGTACTATCCCTTATACTTCACAAAGCGGACTTGACGTCTGCTCTCCTCACAATTACCGCATAGAAGGTGTTATCGGTGAGACGGTTCTCAATGCAGTCACTGTCAACAACAGGTCTATCGGTGGCGGTACACTCTTCAAATCCTTTACTGCCACTAAGGGCGTTTATCCAGGCCATGTAAAGTTGTCCTGGAATGTCACGCTGGGTAAGGAAGGAGCTAAAACTTATATTGTCGAGCGTAAGCGTGCCGAGAAAGATGAGCCCTGGACAGAAATATACCGTACCTCAAGTGCTGATGAATTTCTGACTTATACCGATGATACGCCGTTGCCCGGTATCTATTATGAATATCAAGTCACTGTACAGGACAAGTGTGAAAACGGTTCTGTCTTTAGTAACGAGATCTCTGATATCGGTTTTGCCCAATCAACGGGTACTATGAGCGGCCGCATCACGTTTGGTGCCACAGGTATGGCTGTAGCCAACGTGGATGTTGTTGCTAAGAAGACAGGCGATAACAACGATGACTACGAGCAGTATCATGCTATACGTTTCAAGGAAACCAATGGAGCGGTTTCGTGGGACTACCCCAATCTGGAGTATGCCAAGAAGACACTTTCGTCCAAAAACTTTACCATCCAGATGTGGATTAATCCGGCTGAGCTGTCAGAAGCCAAAGTGGCTCGTCTGAATGGCGAGACTTGCTACGTAGGCATGACATCAGAGGGAAAGCTGTATCTCGGCAACGGCACCTCCACCTATACTTTTGATGATGTCACACTTACTGCAGGGCAGTATAACCACGTAACGATTACCCGTAACCAGAACTCGTTGACTTGCTGTGTGGTAGGTGCTGATGCTGCCGGAGTACCCATTCTGAACAAAAGTACTCAGAACATGACTGGCAGCCTTGAGCTGACCGATGCCATCCAGTTGTCATTAGGCTACTTCATCGGTTATGTTGATGAGTTCCGTCTTTGGACAAAGGCACTCTCTGACAAGGAGATTCTGGAGAACTACGACCACCTGCTTGTAGGTAACGAGAAGAATCTGGAGACATACTGGACCTTTGATGAGGGCCTGAACACACAGTTCTTTGACTATTCGCGTGACGGAACCGTATATCACCAGCATCATGGCAAGACCGGTAGTAACGTAGAGCCTTCTGCATTGACCGCTGAGAAGTTGAAACTGAAGGCCAAGACCGACAACGACGGTAACTATATTATTAAAGGTATTCCGTTCACAGGCGAAGGTACTACCTATGCCGTTATCCCCGCACTGGGCATACACCAGTTCAACCCGACACAGCAAATGCGATACGTGGGCAACAACTCGCTGGTTCACAACGGCACTGACTTCACAGACATTTCATCCTTCCCCGTACGTGGTACCATCCGCTATGCCCATACAGACTATCCTGTTGAAGGTGTAAACTTCTACGTGGATGGTCAGATTTGCGCCAAGGAGGGTGCCCCTATCACCACCAATGCTTATGGCGAGTATGAAATTAGCGTGCCCATCGGCGAGCACTATATCACCGTAGGCAAGCAGGGACATGTATTCGCCAATGAAGGCCGTTATCCGGCCGACCCGGGCAAAACAGGCTTGCTGGCTAACTATAACGATGCTGTCTCTAACCTCGACTTCGAGGATGTCACCCTGGTTACCGTTGCCGGTCGTGTTACGGGCGGTGCCATCGAGGAAGAGAAACCCCTGGGTTTTGGCGTGAGCGAGAACAATATCGGGCAAGCCACCATTACCTTGGCTATTGACGGCTATCGTCTTAACGTGAGAAGGGAGCCAAACGGCTCTACGGTAAGCTATGAGAATAATTCCGAGAATCTGCTTGTTACCTCACCCACATCTGATGTAAACAGCGAATCTTATCGGAAGGGCGGTGATGCTGACGACGTAAAGAGGATTATCATCAGGACAGATTCTAAGACAGGTGAATTCGCAGCCCTGCTGCCGCCTGTTGATTACCGCGTGGAGAGTATTAAGATCGAAAGCAACCCCGACGTCACGTTTTCCGGTCTGCCCGTTCTTTATGCCAGTGATCCTCTGGATACAGAGACAGACTCCCTGATTCTGGAAGACGGCACAAAAAAGGAGTTCGAGTATGTGGCAAAACTTATCGAGAGCTACTATACAGAACCTGTGCTTGAGATAGTACAGCAGGACCATACGGACGGTTCATTTGGCGAGAGGAACTACGTCTATAACGACCCCAAGACTAAGGATGACACAGAACTGACTCTATATACCGTTTCCGAGAACAGTCCTGTCACATACAACTATGGGTATCCCATCTTCCAGCAGATGAAGCAGTACGTGTTTGATGTGCGAGGCTTTGAGCGATATGTAAACAAAGACGGAGAGTCAGACGTAGAATACCTGGTGCCGCTGCGTAATGCGGAAGTAACCTTTGCCAATCAGATGGGTACCGGTCAGGGTGTGGTGATAAATCCTGACAAGACAGACAATCCGGATGATGAATTAGGTGATCTGGACGAGGTGATACCGGACCAGGTGACGTTGAACGAGGATGGACTGGGAATCTACCAATGGCAGGCAGGCCTACCCAACATCACCTCCCCCTATACACTTAATCTGGCTGCCACTTTTACACATAATGACAAGAGCTATACGTGGACGGGTGTCAACACAGCGAATGCACTGACAGGTATCGTCATAGGTGCTTTGCCCACGGGAAGTAACTTTGTCACCAAGGGTCCGGATATGATAGATATGATTATCCGTGATCCGGGCGGGTCCGGTTCTTCAGCTTTCTGGGAGAAAGGTCAGAGTGTGACCAAGACTCAGACACAGACGGTCACGGTTACTAATGAGACAGAGGTGATGACCCATACGGAGTTCGGTGTTGAGCTTACCTCGTTAATGGCTGCCGGTGTGGGTGTAATCATGGGTGTTATTAATACCAATAGCGAGAAGGTGACACTTGACGTTGGCGTTAAGTCAAACTATGAACATGTCTCATCCAGTACCAAAACGGTAACAACGACCGCAACAAAACGTTTCTCTACCAGCGGTGAGCCTGAGTATGTGGGCGCCCAGGGCGATGTGTTCATCGGAGAATCTACAAATATCATCTTCGGAAACGCCCGTTCCGTAGGTTTCCAGAAGGATAGTCAGTCAGGCGAGATAAAGCTTGACATGTTCAACAACTATGTTACTGGTCAGGAATTTGCAACACATTTCCAATATACACAGAACTATATCGAGAATACGCTTATCCCGGGATTCATCAAGTTTCGTAATGATATTCTCAGGAAAGGTGTCGACAATGAGGGGCTTATCTATCATACCGATCTTAGCGCGGACGACGGGAATTACGGCGCCAAGGGAACCTATACTACCGAAAAGCCTTCTGAGGACAAGGTTTACACCGATATGGTGAACTACTACAACCAGCAGATTGCCAACTGGGAGCGTCAGCTGGCCTATAACGAGGAGATTAAGGTGAAAGCCATAAACAACCGCAGACGATACCTTGACACTAACCAAAGTTTTGATTCCGGAACATTCATAGACTCCGAGGTGACACAGGAGAACACGACGGGAAAGACCACCAGCGATGGCTTCGATGTAGGACTTCTTGTCGGCTCCGGTACCTCTGTAAGCATCTTCGGACAGGATGTTGATATCAGTTTCCAGACCACTACCACAGCAGGAGAACAATGGGAGAAATCCAATGAGGTTACCAATACCACCACCACAGGTTACTCGCTTGTAGAGACTGGTGATGACGATGCCCTGAGCATTGACGTCTATAAGGCTCCGGACGGCAGGGGGGCCATCTTCGTAACCCGAGGCGGACAGACCACCTGTCCCTACGAGGGCGAGCAGAAGACCAAGTACTTTGAGCCTGGTAAGCACGTGCTTGCCACTGCCACCCAGCAGATAGAAGTTCCCAGAATCGCCATAGAGAACGGTGCCAACCGCCTGGTGGGCGTTCCTGCCGGTCAGATGGCAAACTATACACTTCTGCTGACCAACGAGAGCGAGACCGGTGAGGACTGCTACTTTGACCTCTTCTGCATCGATGAGACAAACAGTAAAGGTGCCGGTATTGATATCAACAGCAACGAACTGGGTAGCGGCCGTTCAGTATTTGTTCCTGCAGGAGGTACCGTACGTATGAGCCTTCAGTTAGAGCAAAACCCTAAGGGCGAGCTGATTTACGAAAACATAGCCATTGTATTATCGTCGCAGTGTCAGAGAGATCCAGCTAGCACATGGGATGTCATTGGTGATACTGTCTATATATCAGCTGAGTTCGTTCCCTCCAGTACAGAAGTGACCCTGAGCATGGAAAATACCGTGGTTAACACCTCCACAAAGGGTATGCTGCCGTTGACGGTGAAAGACTATGACCCCAACTATGACGGTCTGAAGTACATCGCAGTGCAGTATCAGGGGGTAGGAGAGACCGCATGGCATGATGCCCGAAAGTATATGGTCAATGCAGATGACATATCAAATAATAATATAGATGACGTATTGCCCGCTAATGGCGTCATCAACCTGAACTTCGACATGAACAACGGCACTGTATTCCCCGACCGAACCTATAAGTTCCGTGCCCTCTCTGCCCGCGAATACGGTAATGATGTTGTGACACGTTCCAGTCAGGAGATCTTCGTCGTTAAGGATATGAGCCGTCCCAAACCGCTGGGTCAGCCGCAGCCTACCGACGGCATTCTGCAGGCAGGTGATGAGTTGAGCGTGCTCTTCAATGAGGCTATCCTCAGCGGTGAGCTGACGAAAGACCAGAACTTCCGCGTGACGGGTGTGCTGAACGGCTCCACTGTAGATCATCAGACGGCATTGGAACTGGAGAATACAACACAGACAGCCGCTACCGAAGCCAGCATCAACCTTGCCAACAAGGACTTCTCCTTTGACATGTGGGTGAAGGCCAACGGTGCCGGCACACTGCTGAGCCACGGTACGGGTACACATAAACTGACCGTAGGCGTGAATGATGAGAGCAAGCTGGTTGTCGGGATAGGTGAACAGGCCTATACCTCACTGAACGATGTTCCGCAGAACCAGTGGTCGTTCCTTACATTGTCTCTGACACAGGACGGCAAACTGAGTGCCAGCATAGCTACGGATGCCGCCACCACCACACTCTTCAATGATAAGGACGTGACAGCCTACGAGGGCAACGGCCCGCTTTCAGTTGGTGAGCAGATGACAGGCGCCATGCATGAGTTGCTGCTCTGGGAAGAGGCGCGTGACATAAACACTGCCCTGCAGCAGCGTTCCGTAACAAAGAGTCCTGCTACCCGCGGACTTATAGGCTACTGGAAGATGAACGAGGGCGAGGGCATGACCCTTACCGACTATGCCCGCAACCGTCATATGACAATGGCTGCGGAAACATGGCACATCGAGAACGAGAACAAGGCCGTGAGCTTGGACGGTGAGCACTTCGTGAGCATTAACACTACTGCCATTCCGCCTATGCCGCAGGACGACTACGCCGTAGAACTATGGGTGAAGGCCGGAGAACAGTCAGCCGATGCGCAGTTGCTGCAGCTGGGCGAGGCAGGTCTGTCACTCAATGCCGAAGGTAATCTCCAGTTAGAGAGTAAAAATTCCTCACTCATCACTCTTCACTCCTCACTTACAGATAACGCCTGGCACCATGTAGCACTGAGTGTACTGCGTAACGGCAATGCCAATGTCTATGTGGACGGTGTGGCTAAAGGCACCGTCAGTGCCGACAAGATTGGCTCGCTGGGCAGCGACCAACTGATTATCGGTGCACGCCGCACCCTGCAGGATGTGCAGCAGAGCGATGTACTCTACCGGTATGACCGCCCCCTGACAGGTTTGGTAGATGAGGTACGTATCTGGAATGCGACCATGAATGCCGACCAGCTGAAGAGGCAGCGCAAGGTTCGCCTCACAGGTGATGAGCCCGGACTTGTAGCCTACTATCCCTTCGAGGTGAAGACACTTGACAACCAAAATCAGACGGTTACCTACGGCAATGCCGCCGACCTCTGCGGCAGCGGTTACGATGCACAGCTGTCAACCCTTGATGATGAGCCCTCAACCCTCAGCTATACCGATACGGCTCCTGCCCTGCGCGTGAAGCCTGAGGAGGAGAACGTCAGCTTTACCTTCACAGCCTCTGATAATAAGATTGTGATTGAACTGAACGAGGAGGCCGCCAAGGTGGAGGGTTGTACGCTGAACTTCACCGTCCGTAACGTTCATGACAAGAACGGCAACCTTTCCGAGCCTGTCAGCTGGAGCGCCTTCGTGAACCGGAACCCGCTGAAGTGGCAGGAGACTGAACTGGCGCTGACGCAGCAGGTAACGGAGGAGAGTACCCTGACTGCCACCCTGGTGAACAAGAGCGGAAAAGAGCAGATATGGTCTATGGGCGCTCTGCCTGCATGGCTGGAGGCCGATGTGGAATACGGCAGCCTGCAGCCCCTGGCCGAGCAGACCATTACGTTCACCGTCAGCGAGGCGACACCAATCGGTAAGTACGAGCAGACGGTATATGTAAGCGGTAACGATGGCATAGAGACCCCGTTGACATTGAACATTACGGTAACGGGCAATGTACCTGACTGGGCTGTGAACCCGCATGACTATAACGAGTCAATGAACGTCATTGCCGTGCTGAAGAACGGTGGAAAGCCGATGACTGACACGGATGACATCCTGGCCGCCTTCGTGGGCGAGGAGTGCCGCGGACTGGCTCATCCCAAGTACAATGAGCGCTATGGCAACTACTACCTGACGATGGATATCTACGGCCTGAGTAACGAAAGGGGTAGGGAGGTGACCTTCCGTGCCTATGACGCCTCTACGGGAACCGTCTATCCGGTTGTGAAGCTGGAGTCGGAAAGCGATGTTACCTTCACTCCCCTCACCCTGCTGGGCACTTATGCCGAGCCTAAGGTATTTAGCGTTCAGGACAAGATTGAACAGGTTACTGAACTGAAGGCTGGATGGAACTTTGTATCATTCTATGTCAAGGCTGACGATATGACTGTTCCCGAACTCTTCAAGGGCATTGCGGAAGATGTGATAACAGTGAAGAGCCACAATAGCGGATACCTGTTCTGTGATAACGGTATCTGGGCCGGTGACATGAATGATGATCTGACCAACACCGATATGTATGCCGTTAAGATGAAGGCTGACCGCAAACTGCGTGTTGTAGGTAGCGCTGTCCACACGCCTGTGACAGTTTACAATGGCTGGAACTGGATAGGTTATCAGGGTGGTCAGGTAGCTTCTCTGGGCGATGCCTTTGCGGACCTGGCCAAGAATAACGGCGATATGGTGAAGGCATTGCGCGGCATAGCTTACTGGGATGAGTTTGAATGGTCAGGCTCACTGCAGATGATGGAACCCGGACAGGGTTATCAGGTGAAGAATACCGGTAGTGACCAGACGTTCAGCTATCCTTCAGCTGTTGTGACTGCTGCACGCCATCAGGCTCCTGCTCAGTCTCCTTCCAGGATAAAGGCACAGCAGTCCGTGTTCGATGCGGTGGATGCACGCAACTATCCTGACAATGCCATCATGGCTGCGAAGGTTGTGGCTGGCGCAAAGGCACTGGCAGGCGTGGAACTGGCCGCATTCGCCGGCACGGAATGCCGTTCGGCAGCAGTGACCAACGCACAGGGTGTAGCCTTCCTGACTATTCCGGGTGACGAGCCTTGTGAGCTGACCTTCAAGATGTCAATAGCCGGTGAGATGGTGGATGTGCCCCTTGTCCTTACCTATGAGACGAATGCTATCTACGGTACTCCCATGGCCCCTGTGGTTATTGACATGGCTAACCAGGCGACGTCAATTCAGAACTCATTGTTCAGGAATCAGAATGGTGAGGGAGTGGTTTATGACCTCAGCGGCAGAAGGACGGATTCTTCACTCTTCACTCCTCATTCTTCACTTAAGAAGGGTGTTTACATCATCAACGGACAGAAGAAAGCGGTAAAATGAAGACGGTAAACAGATTTCAAGGCCTGTTGGTACTCCTCGTAATGGGGAGTGCCAACCTCCTGGGCCAGAACAGCTACTTCCCTAATACCCGGCCTCTTGCAGCTAAGTATTACGATAATATGCCCATTACCGCGCAGGTTATGCAGAACGGTGAGGTTGTTATGGATGCCGAAGTGGGTGTCTATTGTGGAGACGATTTCCGTGGAGCAAATAAGGTCGGGAACGGGACTCACCCTCATCTGGTTTTTCTGACGTCGTTTGGCGATTGGTCGGATTATCCCCAGCACTTGCATTTCCGGGTTTATAAGGACGGGCATGTCTTTACCTATGTCCCCGATACCCCTCTTGAATATGTTATAGGTGATCTTATAGGTACGCTCTCCAATCCTTATATTATTGACATCACGCCTGTCAGTCTGGCTAATAGTGCCGACAACTCGGAGTTGCTGACCGCGTGGGAGGATAAAACCGCTGACGTTGTCCTTAGCGGCCGTTCGCTGGTGAAGGACGGGAACTGGAATACGCTGTGCCTGCCCTTCCCGATGACAGAGGAGCAGATTGCCGCCAGCGACCTTGCGGGTGCTGTTATCAGGGAACTGGACAATACGCCTACCGGCTCCAGTCTGGGTAGCGACGGTACGCTGACGCTGAAGTTCATCACCGCCACCAGCATCGAGGCCGGAAAGCCCTACATTGTCAGGTGGGATAACAGCAGCGGTTCTGTCAGCAACCCTGTGTTTGAAAGGGTGACCATTGCGAACGCCTCGCCGTCGGCTGTGACCAGCTATGACGGTACAGTTACCTTTGCGGGTACTTACGGTCCTGCCCTGCTTCCCAGGAATGTGAGGACAAACCTCTACTTAGGAGCCAGTAATACGCTGTATTACCCTAACGTGAACAACTTCTATGTGAACGCCTGCCGCGCCTACTTCCAGCTTGAGCCGGCTGTCGTTCCCGAGGTGAAAGCCTTCGTGTTCGAGTTTGAGGAGGATGACCAGACTACGTCTGTAAATGAAGAATTAAGAGTGAAGAACGCCGAAGGGGTCGCAAGCGGAACGCGAGAACGAAGTGGCAATGAAGAATTTGCTACCGCCGCAGAGTGGTTCGACATGCAGGGTCGCCGGCTG
>JAEEGK010010978.1_pt1 | contig 20794 bp, 17 predicted proteins | sample 8958771 | NCBI WGS metagenome assembly JAEEGK01 (sample SAMN16246547, study PRJNA631951) | gut metagenome | biome: gut microbiome; feature: rumen; material: SC-attached | host: Bos | place: Iran: Karaj | collected 2018-10
TTTTGTCGGAATCTTTCGGGTATTGGCGCTTGCGCTGATACCCGACATTCCGGCAAAACCGACGAGGGGGGCGGTATAACCGTACTTCCCACCCCCGGGTCAAGTTTTTCCGGCTGCGGGGACACGGGGCAAATAATAATAAACATCGGTCAACGGCGAACACTGACGGATAAGCAATAACAAAAAAGAATAACGGAAAACCTGAACGCCGAACGCTGACCCCTTCCAAACAAGCGGCGCCGAAGCGCCGCCAAAAAACCGGCCCCGCAGACCGGCGGCGCGTATTTTGCGGAGATACCTCTTACAGGTCGATCTCCATGGTCTCGGTGTTGTTCACCTTGTCCAGGGCCGTCTGGGCGCGGGCCAGCTCCTCGGCAGCCGCATCCGCCGCCGCCTTGGCCTTCTCCACGTCGTAGTTGGCATAGGTGTATTCGATGACGGCGCTGTTCACCGCGCTGCGGCCCTTGACCCGCGCTTTGGGAAGGACGCCGGCCATGTTCCGCAGCTTTGCTTTCCGCTGGTTCAGCTGGGGGATATAGACCAGCAGCTGGTCCACGGTCATGCCGAAGCCGGGGACCTCGTGGGTGCTGTTGAAGACATTCAGGGCATGCTTCACCTTCCGCACCTTGGCCTCGATCTCCGCCAGCTTTCCCTGCACGGCGATGAGATCATAGGCCGGGCGGATGCTTTCCAGGTCTTCGCTGACGGCGGCCACGAAGGAAGCGCTCTGGCGCTCCAGCTCCAGCAGGGCCTCGTGTTCCTCATTGAGCCTGCGCAGCAGCTTGGCCGCTTCGGCGGACGTGTATTTCATATCTTATTCCTCCCTTAGGTGTAATTCTTCTTTTCCCCAGGCGCGGGACAGTGCCACGGCCTTCTGCCAGCGGCGGTAAAGGGCGCGGCGCTTTTCTTCCTCCATGGCGGGGGTGAAGACCCGCTCCGAAAGGCGAAGGGCTTCCAGCTCCTCCGGCCCGGCATAGACCCCTGCAGCAAGCCCCGCCAGGGCCGCCGCGCCGAAGGCGGTGGTCTCCACGTTCCGGGGCCGGTCCACGGGGATATTCAGCAGGTCCGCCTGGAACTGCATCATGAAATCGCTGACGCTGGCGCCTCCGTCCACCCGCAGTTCGGTGATGGGCGAAATAGTGTCCCCATTCATGGTATATACCAGGTCGGCCACCTCATAGGCGATGGCCTCCAGGACGCTGCGGCAGAGGACGGCCTTGTCCGTGCCCCGGGTGAGGCCGAAGAAGCATCCCCGGGCCTCCGGGTCCCAATAGGGCGCGCCCAGACCCGTGAAGGCGGGCACGAAATAGACCCCCTGGTTGTCCGCCGCCTTCTCCGCCAGGATATCCGTCTCATGGGCGGTGGTGACGATCCCCGCCCCGTCCCGCAGCCACTGGATGGCGCTGCCCGCATTGAAAACGCTGCCTTCCAGCACATAGGTCGTCCGGTCCCCCAGCTTCCAGCCCACGGTGGTGACGAGGCCGCTGCGGGAGCTGACCCGATCCCCGCCCAGGTTCATGAGGGTGAAGCAGCCGGTGCCGTAGGTGTTCTTCGCCATGCCGGGGCGGAGGCAGCCCTGGCCGAAAAGGGCGGCCTGCTGGTCCCCCACGGCGGCGCAGATGGGGACGCCCGCCAGGTCGCCATAGCCGGGATGGCGGGCGAGGACGCCGTAGACCTCGCTGTTGGAGACCAGGCGGGGCAGCATCTGTTCGGGGATATCCAGGGCTTTCAGGATCTCCCTGTCCCAGCAGAGCTTCTCCGTGTCCAGCAGCATGGTGCGGGAGGCATTGGACAGGTCGGTGACGTGGGCTTTGCCCCCGGTGAGCTGCCAGATGAGCCAGCTCTCCACGGTGCCGAAAAGGATCTCCCCCTTCTCCGCTCTCCGGCGCAGGGAGGGATCCCGGTCCAGGAGCCATTTCAGCTTGGTGCCGGAAAAATAGGGGTCGATGATGAGGCCCGTCTTCTCCTGGATATAGGGTCCCATGCCCGCCTTCTCCAGATCCTCGCAGATGTCCGCCGTCCGGCGGCACTGCCAGCAGATGGCGTTGCACACGCTCCTGCCCGTGGCCTTGTCCCAGAGGACGGTGGTCTCCCGCTGGTTGGTGATGCCGATGGCGGCGATCTCCGTGGGGCTCACGCCGCTCTTTTCATAGACCTCCGCCAGGGCGTGGAGCTGGGTAGCCAGGATCTCCTCCGGGTCGTGCTCCACCCAGCCGGGCCGGGGGTAGATCTGCTTTAAGGGATACTGGGCCTTGATGACGGCATTGCCGGAGGTATCGAAGAGGATGGCCCGCGAGCTGGTGGTGCCCTGGTCCAGAGCGAGGATGTAACCGTTCATTTCTCTCGTCCTTTCCGGAAAAGCTTTTCTCTTTCCGGGGAATCCATGCATATGAAGCAAAACACGCAGGAGGGCCTGCCGCAAAATGCCGAAGCCCCGTCATTCCGAGGTGAACCCGCAGACTGGCCGCGGGGCTCCGCCGCGCGGCGGCGGGGACGCGTTATCCCCCTCCCCTTTTCATGACGGTAACGGGCATTTTGGGGCAGGCCCCTTTTTTTCGTCAGCTCACCCGGATGCCGTCGATGCTGAGGACCCGGCTGCCCTGGACCTCCAGCTCCACGGACTGGTCCCGGCTGTAGCGGTTCCAGGTTTCCTCCGGCACGCGGGCGGAATAGCTCTTGCCCTTGGCGTCGGCGAAATAGAGGATATATTCCTCGCTGCGGGTGCTCTCCCGCTCGTTGCCGCCCAGCCTCGTATCGGGCCAGAAGGGCTCCGAAACCACGCTCCACTCCCCGGCGCGGATCAGCTCGCTGCGGGGCTCATAGCAGCTGCCCCCCGCCTTCTCCGTCCGGGCAGGGACCCATTTGTCTATTTCGTACTCATAGAGGGTGCCATACACCGGCTCCTGCCGATAGACCGGCACGGTGCGGTACTCCGTCCGGTATTCCGTCCGATAGACCGGGACGTCATGCTCCACCTCGGTAAAGGTGCCGTCCCCGTTGTCCTCATACTCGACTTCCGTGTCGTAGTGGTCCACCACGTCGTAGGGGACCTCGTAGGCCTCCTCCTCATAGTGGTCCAGCACCTGCTCATAGGTGCGTATGGCCCGCCGGCTGCTCACGTTCCGTGCGCTTTGCGGCGGCTGCGACCAGCTCTGCTCCTGCACGGGGGTCAGGGCTTCCACGGCGATGGCCCGCTGCCAGGTCTTGTCCACCACGGTGGTTGCCTTGTCCTTGGGCCGGGTGACGAAGAAGATGATGGCCAGGATCGCCAGGATGCCGATGATCAGCGGGGCGATCTTCCGTTTCTTCTTTGGCTGCGGCTGGGGCTGGGGCTGTGCCTGGGCCGCCTGCTCCTTCCGCCGGTTCTCAAAATAGTCCCCAGAGGAATCCTCCCGCTGGGCGCCGCAGTTATTGCAGTTGGTATTGCCGTGGCGGTTCAGGCTGCCGCAGAAGGCACAGGTCCAGTCGGCTCCCTTGCCGTATTCCTTGGCCTTCTCCTCCTCCAGGTATTCCTTCTTTTCGCCCAGATAGAACTTGGTGTCCGCATCCTGGGGATGGGCGCAGTTGGGGCAGCTCTTCACAAGGCCGCCGATGCCCTTCTGCCCGCAGTAGGGGCAGTCCCACAGGCCTTCAACGATCTTTTTTGCCATGTGCTCGTCTCCTGTCCTGTATAGGCTCTGCTAGGGCAACACCGCATGATTCTGATGCGCAGATTGCGCAGTCAGATTTTTTGTCAGGTCGGTCAAAAACCGCAGGCAATACTTTGTGTATTACCGAGGATTTTTGGGCGACATGACGGAATAATATGCAAGCAGGATGCGTATCAAGAACTGTGCGGTATTGCCTTAGATTATAATCCCAATTTTCCGCCGGGTCAATGCCCCCGCCCGCCGTAATGAGGCCGCCGGAAAAAACATCGGCAATTTAATCAAAAAAAGCTTGACAGAGCCCGGCTTCCATGTTATTCTTAATCTAGAATAATGATATGCCCATCGGATCGGGGTGCGATCCGGCGGGGCTCGTTCCGGCGCACGGCTTTGGTGAGGGCCGCGTACCGCTCCTTTTCTTCCTGAATCCGATATTTGCAGAAGCCGCAGCGGGTGGTGACCGCTGCGGCGTTCTGCTTTTCTGCGCGCTGTCCCTTTTTCCCCTTGACAAATACCCCCTGGGGGTATATAGTATACGCAGATACCCCCAGGGAGTATATCGGGCTGTAAGGAGGCGAGGGCCATGGCGAAGGAAAAAGACGACTGCTGCATGCGCACCAAGGAAAGGTCGGAGGAGGAAGTCCGGGACCTTATCCACCGGCTGAACCGGGTGGAGGGCCAGATCCGGGGCATCAGGGGCATGATCGAAAAAAACGCCTACTGCGTGGACATCCTCAACCAGGTCTCCGCCGCCAACAGCGCCCTCAACAGCTTCACCAGGGTGCTGCTGGAAAACCACATCCGCAGCTGTGTGACGGAGGATATCCGGGACGGCAAAGACGACAAGCTGGAGGAGCTGCTGGCTACCCTCCAGAAGCTGATGAAATGAGGTAAGGACATGGAGCAGTATCTTGTGACGGGCATGACCTGCGCCGCCTGCCAGAACCGGGTGGAAAAAGCGGTGAGCAAGGTGCCGGGGGTGACAAGCTGCAGCGTGAGCCTGCTGACCAACTCCATGGGCGTGGAGGGCACGGCAAAACCGGCGGACATCATCCGGGCGGTGACGGAGGCGGGCTACGGCGCGGAGATGAAGGGCGCCGGGAAGCAGAAAAGCGGCGGCAGCATGGCCCTGATCGAGGAGCAGGAGGAGGCCCTGAAGGACCGGGAGACCCCGCTCCTGCGCAAGCGGCTCATTGCTTCCCTGGTCTTTCTTGTGATCCTCATGTATTTCTCCATGGGGCACATGATGCTGGGCTTTCCCCTCCCCCGCTTCATGGAGGGCAACCATGTGGCCATGGGTATCCTGCAGCTGCTGCTGGCGGCCATCATCATGGTCATCAACCAGCGCTTTTTCGTCAGCGGCTTCCGCAGCCTTGCTCACGGCGCGCCGAACATGGACACCCTGATCGCCCTGGGGGCGGCGGCAGCCTTCGGCTACTCCGTGTGCATGCTCTTTGCCATGAGCGTGGCCCAGGTGCGGGAAGGGGCCCTGGCGGCCATGGGCTACATGGACGAATTCTACTTTGAATCCGCCGCCATGATCCTGGCCCTTATCACCGTGGGGAAGATGCTGGAGGCCTACTCTAAGGGCAAAACCACCAACGCCCTCAAGGGCCTCATGAAGCTGGCCCCCAAGACCGCCACGCTCCTGCGGGATGGGGCGGAGGTCACGGTGGGCGTGGACCAGGTGCAGATCGGGGACATCTTCCTGGTGCGCCCCGGCGAGAACATCCCCGTGGACGGGGTGGTGGTGGAGGGCGCCAGCGCCGTCAACGAAGCCGCCCTCACGGGGGAGAGCCTGCCGGTGGACAAGGCCCCCGGCGACCAGGTCTCCTCCGCCACGCTGAACCAGTCCGGCGCCCTCACCTGCCGGGCCACCAGGGTGGGCGAGGACACCACCCTGAGTCAGATCATCCAAATGGTCAGCGACGCCGCCGCCACGAAAGCGCCGGTGGCGAAGCTGGCGGACAAGATCTCCGGGGTCTTCGTGCCCGCAGTCATCGGCATCGCCGCCGTCACCATCCTCGTATGGCTGCTGCTGGGGCGGCCCCTGGGCTTCGCTCTGGCGCGGGGCATCTGCGTGCTGGTGGTCTCCTGCCCCTGCGCCCTGGGCCTGGCCACCCCCGTAGCCATCATGGTGGGCAACGGCATGGGGGCGAAGAACGGCATCCTCTTCAAGAACGCCGAGGCCCTGCAGGAGGCGGGGCAGATGCAGATCATCGCCCTGGACAAGACCGGCACCATCACCCAGGGGCAGCCGGAGGTGACGGATATCCTCCCCGCCGAAGGTACGGAGGAAAGGGAGCTGCTGAGGCTGGCGGCGGCCCTGGAACAGCTCAGCGAGCACCCTCTGGCAAGGGCCGTGCTGCGAAAGGCGGAGGAAGCGGGCGTCGCCCCCGCCCCCTGCGAGGATTTCCGGGCCCTGCCGGGTAACGGCCTCAGCGGGACCGTGGAGGGCAGAGCCCTCACCGGCGGAAACGCACGCTTCATCCGCGAGCAGGCGGAGGTCCCCGCCGGGCTCGCCAGGGCCGCCGAGGAACTGGCTGCCCAGGGCAAGACCCCCCTGTATTTCGCCGAAGAAGGCCGCCTGCTGGGCATCATCGCCGTGGCGGACACCCTGCGCCCCGACAGCGCCCAGGCCATCCGGGAGCTGCAGGACATGGGCATCCACGTGGTGATGCTCACCGGGGACAACGCGGTGACGGCCAGGGCCGTGGGCAAGGCCGCCGGGGTAAACGAGGTGGTGGCCGGGGTGCTGCCCGACGGCAAGGAGCAGGTGATCCGCCGCCTCCGTGAATTCGGCAAGACCGCCATGGTGGGGGACGGCATCAACGACGCTCCCGCCCTCACCCGCGCCGACATCGGCGTTGCCATCGGGGCGGGGACGGACGTGGCCGTGGACGCGGCGGACGTGGTGCTGATGAAAAGCAGCCTCCTGGACGTGGCGGCGGCGGTGCGCCTGAGCCGCAGGACCTATCGGAACATCGTGGAGAACCTCTTCTGGGCCCTCATCTACAACACCCTGCTGATCCCCACGGCGGCGGGGGCCCTGGTGGGTCTGGGGATCACCATGAATCCCATGCTGGGGGCGGCGGCCATGAGCCTCTCCAGCTTCTGCGTGGTGATGAATTCCCTGCGCCTGAACCTCATGAACGTCCACAATGCTTCCGGGGACCGGAAGCTGAAGAAGACCCTGCCCCTCTCTGCGGACGGAACGCTGCTGGGCGGGCAGGAAGAAACAAAGGAAACGAAAGGAGAAACCGAAATGAAGAAGACCCTGGCCATCGAGGGCATGATGTGCAACCACTGCGAGAACACGGTGAAGAAGGCTTTGGAGGCTCTGGAGGGCGTCACCGCCGCGGAGGTCAGCCATACCGCCGGCACCGCGATCGTCACCCTCAGCGGCTCCGTCTCCGACGACGCCCTGAAAAGCGCCGTGGAAGCCAAGGACTACAAGGTGCTGCGGGTAGTGGAAGGCTGAAATAGTCAAATCGAAGCCGCAGCTTCGATTTGAGAGGAGGCTTGCGCTTCGCTCCCCGCACTGCGTCCTTATTTGCCGGAATACGGCGTAATGCCGTAGCGGCATTACTTGAAGATTCCGGCAAAATGTCCTTCTCAAAATTGAAGTGATGCTTCAATTTTGAAGAGGAGGAGCAACGAAATGAATAAGCTTTGGTCCGCTGGGCCAAAGCGAATGATATGGAGTTTGCTCCGACGAAGTCCGCTCCGCGAGAGGTATTTTTCGCGAGGCACATGTCCCCGCGAAAAATGATTCCAATTTGATTCGCGCCTGCGGGCGCGAATCTGCGAGGCTTTGTCAAAAGCGAAATAATCCCGCCCAAGGCAGCATAGCCTCTCCCAAGGGGGTGTGCCTGTGAAGCGCCATTCCAAAAGACGGCGGCTGCCGGGGTTTCTTTTGATGCTCCTGGGTCTGGGATTCCTTTGCCTGACCCTCCTTCGGAATATGGACCCCCTGGTGCGGGACATGGCGGTGTCCGGCGCGAAGAACGCTGTTAGTGCCGCCATGCAGAAGTCTGTGGCGGGACGTATGGCCGCCGGGGAACTCACCGGCCTGGTGGAACTGATGAAGGACGACGCGGGCCAGGTCACCGCCGCCGTCACGGACGTGGGACGGGTGAGCCAGCTGCAGGCGGCCCTGGCGGGGGACGTGATCGCCGCCCTGACCGCCCCCGCCGCCGCAAACCTGGGGGTCCCCCTGGGGAACCTGCTGCCCTCGCCCTTCTTCTCCGGGATGGGGCCCAGGGTGCCCATCCGCATCCTCTCCGTCAGCGAGGTAGAAGTGAAGCTCATGAGCCGCTTCACCTCCGCGGGCATCAACCAGACCCTGCACCGGCTGATCCTCACCCTCTCTGCCAGGGTGCGGGTGCTGATCCCCACGGGCACGGTGACCGCCATGGTGTATGCCGATGTACCCGCGGCGGAGACGGTGATCGTGGGCCGGGTGCCGGACAGCTATATGTATTTTGAAAGCAGCGACCAGTGGGACGAACCCCTGGAAAAGTACGATATCCTGAGCTGAGGTATTTTGACATGGACGAAAGAGACGAACTTCTCCGCCTGCGGGAGGAACTGAAGGAACACAGCCGCCGCTATTACGACGAGGACGCCCCCACCATTACCGACGCGGAGTATGACGCGCTGCTGCGGAGGCTGGAGATTTTGGAGGCGGCCCACCCGGAGCTGGACGACCCCACCTCTCCCACCCGGCGGGTGGGGGGGCATGTGGCCTCCGGTTTCGCGCCGGTGAGCCATCCCGTGCCTCTGGAGAGCCTCAGCGACGTGTTTTCCGAGGAGGAGCTGACGGAGTTCTGCACCAGGATGGAGCAGGAGAACGTGACGAGGGAGTACACCGTGGAACCCAAGGTGGACGGCCTCAGCATGGCCCTGTTTTACGAGGACGGGGTCTTCGTTCGTGGAGCCACCCGCGGCGACGGCAGGACCGGGGAGGACGTGACGGAGAATCTGAAGACCATCCGCTCCATCCCCCGAAGGCTGAATGGCGTCAAGGGCAGGCTCATCGTCCGGGGCGAGGTGTTCATGCCCGTCAGCGTCTTTGAGGCCCTGAACGCAGAGCGGGAGCTCAGCGGGGAAAAACTGCTGGCTAACCCTCGCAATGCCGCCGCCGGGGCCATGCGCCAGCTGGACCCCAAGGTGACCGCCGCAAGGAGGCTGGACATCCTCATTTTCAATGTGCAGCTCAGCGAGGAGCGGAGTTTCCGCACCCACGCCGAGAGCCTCAGCTATCTGAAGGAGCTGGGCTTCCCCGTGATTCCCTGGACCCTCTGTACCGATGCACCTAGCTGCCTCCGGGAGATACGCTCCATCGGGGAGGGGCGGGAGAACTACGATTACGGCATCGACGGGGCGGTGGTGAAGCTGAATAAGCTCTCGGACCGGGCCTATCTGGGCAGCACCAGCAAGGCCCCCCGCTGGGCCATCGCCTATAAATACCCGCCGGAAGTGAAGGAAAGCGTGCTGCGGCAGATCGTGGTCCAGGTTGGTCGCACGGGGGTGCTTACCCCCAAGGCGGTCTTTGACCCGGTGCGCCTGGCGGGCACCACGGTGATGAACGCCACCCTCCACAACCAGGATTTCATCACAGAAAAGGATATCCGCATCGGGGACACCCTGCGCATCCGCAAGGCGGGGGAAATCATCCCCGAAGTGCTGGGGGTGGTCATGGAAAAGCGCCCCGACGGAACGGAGCCCTACCGCTTGCCGGAAATCTGTCCCGTCTGCGGCGCCGCCGTCCTCCGGGACGAGGACGGGGCCGCCCTGCGCTGCACCGGGGCAGAGTGCCCTGCCCAGCTCACCCGGACCATCACCCACTTTGCCTCCAAGGACGCCATGGATATCGACGGCTTGGGGCCCAACCTGGTGCAGGCCCTGGTGGACGCGGAGATGGTGAAGTCCCCCGCGGACCTCTACGACCTGACGGAGGAACCGGTGGCCGCCCTGGAGCGCATGGGCCAGAAGTCGGCGGAAAACCTGATCCGCGCCATCCGGGGCAGCAAGGCCGCGGGTATGGCCAGGGTGCTCTATGCCCTGGGCATCCGCCAGGTGGGCGCTGCCGCGGCCCGGACCCTGGCCCTCCGATTCGGCAGCATGGACGCCCTCATGGCGGCGGATGAGGAGACCTTGGAGCAGGTGGAGGACGTGGGCCCCATCACGGCGGCGAACATCGCCGGCTGGTTCCGGGGGGAGCAGTCCAAGCACCTGATCTCCCGTCTCAAGGAGGCGGGGGTGAGCATGGCCAGCAGCGAGGAAGCCCCCGACACTCGCCTGGCGGGGCAGACCATCGTGCTCACCGGCACCCTCAGCTCCATGTCCCGCGCCGAGGCGGAAGGGCGCATCCAGGCCCTGGGGGGCAAGGCCGCCTCCTCCGTGTCCAAGAAGACCAGCCTGGTGGTGGCGGGGGAGAACGCGGGCAGCAAGCTCACAAAGGCGGAAAGCCTGGGCGTGAAGGTCATCGGAGAAGAAGAATTCCTGGAAATGATAAAGTGATAATAAAGAGCCTCCCCTAACAGGGGAGGGGGACCGCGAAGCGGTGGAGAGGTCATATCGTTCATTGGCGGTCTCTTTCTGTTTGGTACTAATACCCAATAGAAATCTCGGATTCCCAGTGGCAGAAATCGCGCCAAACTTCGTTGTCGGCCTTGACGGGCGACAGCCCGCCTTCGTCCTCCGCCTCGTCTGACACGATTTCTGCTCGCTGCTCGATCCTAGATTTCTATCAGGTATTAGTATTAGCCCGGCGCGGGATGCCGCGCCGGGCTTTGATCCGTATATCCTTTACGATTCGTTGACCAGTTTTCCCGTCATATGCTCGGGGATCAGGCAGAAGACGCAGGTGCCCGGACCGCTGCGGGCGACCTCCGCCTCGATGTAGGCTTCGTCGTCGGTGAATTTCCGGCTGAGGGCGCGGGCGACGGCGTAGATCCGTTCCCGCTCCTCCACGAACGCCACCCGGCCGAAGACCACGACGCTGCGGAAATCCAGGTCCCACCGGCCCGGCTTCTGCGTGCCCTCGTCCAGGACGCAGAAGGAGGCTTTGCCGCATTTTCTGAGGGCGTCCAGCTTGTGGCCCGTTTTCCCGCTGTGGAAATACAGCCTGCCGTCCTCCTCGCAGTACCAGTGGTTCAGGGGCACGCCGTAGGGATAGCCCCCGTCCCCCAGGACGGAGAGGACGCCCCGCTTTTCCTTCCGCAGCAGCTCCAGGCATTCCCCCCGGCTGAGCTGCTGCTTTTTGCGTGTTAGCTCCCGGAATTCACCCATGGTTTTCCTCCCCAGCCCCCAGCAGGGCCCTCACGGCCCGCGCCATCCGGGCTTCCGGCTCGTTGAAGTGGCCGCCGGGGTTCCATTCCAGGGCCGTTTCCAGTCCGGAAGCGCGGAGCAGGGCTTCCGTCCTTTCCGTGCATTCGCCCACCCGCGCCATGCGGGGGTTCCGGGCCTTGGGCTCCTTCTCGCCCAGGGAGAGGTAGACCCTTTTTCCCAGGCAGGGGTGACCCTCCAGGTACTGACACCAGCCGTCGTACCAAAGGGAGCCGGAGACGGAGGCCAGCAGGGGAAAGACGTCCGTCCGCGTCCCCGTCCAGAGGGCGAAGAGCCCCCCCAGGGAATAGCCCATGAGCAGCTTCGTTTCCGGCTTCGACCGCAGGGCGGCCTCCGCCTCGCTGACGGCGGCCAGCAGCTTAGTAAGAAAAGCCTCCGCCTCGCCGCCGAAGTCCGGGTCCTTCCCCCGGAGCCCGGGCGCCTTCCAGGGGGTCAGCTCCCGGTCCCAATCTCGGGCGGGAAAGGCCAGCAGGCTGCACTCCGGCAGCGATGGCTTTAGCTTCTCCGCCGTTTCCCTGTCGTCCAGCAGCACCACCAGGGGGCCGCTCCCCACAATCAGCTCCATCCGCCTCACTCCTTCTCCCGCAGGGCCGCCAGCATGGCATAGGGCGCCGTGGCCCCGCCGATCACCCGGTCCGGCCGCCGGGAACCGTGGTAGTCGCTGCCCCCGGTGGGGCAGAGGTCCAGCTTCTTCGCCAGGCGCAGCAGGGCTTCCGTCTCCGCGGGGGTGTAGCCGGAATACCAGACCTCTATGCCGTGGAAGCCGCTGTTGGCGCAGAGCCTTGCCAAGGCTTCCAGCCTTTCCTCCCCCAGCTCGTATTCATAGGGGTGGGCCAGCACCACCTTGCCCCCGGCGGCGCGCAGCTCCTCCGCCAGCACCGGCACCGGATGCCGGGCGATGGGCACGTAATAGGGCCTGCCGTTCCCCAGCCAGGCGTCGAAGGCGGCCCCCACCGTGGGGAAATAGCCCTTTTTCACCAGCAGGGAGGCGATGTGGGGCCGCCCCACCACGCCCTTCTTCATGGCCGCCAGCTCCTCCATGGAGACGTCCACCCCATCGGCCCGTAGGAGGGCGATCATGGCGGCGTTCCGCTCGTTCCGGTCATACTCCACGTGGGGGCTGAGGCGCAGGAGCTCCCAGTCGCAGTCGTAGGCCAGAACGTGGATCTCGATATCCTCCCAGTAGGCCTTCCGCTCGATGCCGGGCACGATCTCCAGCCCCGGCACGCCCTTCAGCTCCTTCAGGCCCTCCATGGTGTCGTGGTCCGTGATGGCCAGGGCCCGGAGGCCGATGCGCGCGGCTTCCTCCGCCGCGGCCTGGGGACTCAACTCCCCGTCGGAATAATAGGTATGGCAGTGCAGGTCCGCTCTGTCCATGTGGTTCATTTGATCCTCCGGCATTCCAGATAATAGCGCTTGTCCCTGGCCGGGCCGATGGAAAAGCTCTTCTTCGGCAGGGAACCGCTGCGGATGATGCTGGGGAAGAGGTCGGATTTGTGCATTTCCGGCATCAGCAGCCCCGCCCGGTCCTTTTCGCGGCAGAGGGAGGCGACCTCCGCAGCCCCGTGGATAAAGTCGATGGTCCCGCCGTGCCTCGCCTGATAGTCCTCCATGAAGCTCTCGCAGAAGCCGATGCATTCCCCGATGGTGCCGTCCACCGTCAGGGTGATTTCCCCGGCGGCAGTGAGGCAGTGCAGGGGCCTGCCCCGGCCCTTCCAGGGGGCGAAGGCGGCCTCCGCTTCCTTAAGGAAGGACGCCGGGTCCGTTTGGAACAGCACCCGGTGGATGGGCTCGAATTCGATAGCGCTCTCGTGGAGGTCCACCAGCTCCGCCAGGGTGAAGCGGGCGGGGTGGGTCGCCCTCTCCTCCGGCGTCAGGGTTTCCCGCAGCTCCTCCCAGTCCCGCTTGGCCGTGGCCAGGCTGTGGTTCCCGTCCCCCACGGCGTAGAGCACCGGGGCATCCGTCTCCCCGTAGCGGAGGCGGAGCCGGTCCTTATCCCCCAGGACGGACAGGGCCGCCCGCACCCTGGAAGCGCCGCCGCCGGTGATGCGCCAAGCCTTCACCCTGCCGCCCCCTTCCATGAGGGGCGTGTCGTAGAGTTCTTCCCCGGCGCAGGCCCTGGCGCAGTCCATGACCGCCATGGCGGGGTCATCGAAAAAGACCACCAGGTGGGGCAGCTCCAGGACCGCTTCCTTCCGCAGCCGCAGCCGGGGGGGCAGCCGGTCCGGCACCAGGCCCTCGGTGGCGCGGATGGGGGAGCGGGAATCCTCCCGGTAGTCGTAGTATTCCAGGTCCAGCAGCCCCAGGATGCCCCGGCGCAGCCCGCCCCCGGAGAGGGTGCGCTCCAGATAGATATAGCTGTCCGGCAGAGTTCGGAAAAGCCCCCGGTCCAGATAGCTTTTCATGCTTTGGATGATGGCTGCCTCCAGGGCGCTGCGGTCCGTCCGGCCCAGCCAGATCTCCGGCAGCATGAGGCGCAGGGTGCTGGGGGCATCCCCCACATAGGCGCTGACCCGTTCCCAATAGGCTGGGTCGGCGGTGAACTGGTCGCAGGCGATGACGCTCCATTTTTCCAGGTCCTCCACCTTGGGCAGAAGCACCTCGCCGGGCAGGAAGCAATCGGAAAGACTCATGGTTGTTATGTACCTCAAGAAAAAGAATTTGAAAATCGCAGCCAATACGTGAAAACACAGGAGCGAAACCGCCTCCGTCCAAACTCCCGTCCCGCCGCAGCGGGCGATTGGCTTCCCCTGGGGGAAGCTGGCGCGAAGCGCCTGATGAGGGGAATCCCCGCCGCGGGCGATTCTACAAATCTCTGCGGATTCGCCGTTTGCGTCTGCCTTTCGTTCCCCTGTCCCGTCGCCTCCGGCGGCCTACTTTCTCGACGTGGAGAAAGTAGGCAAAGACACGCCAAAGGGAACCTATTTCGAGGCGGTTCCCTTTGGAATCCCTCCCCGACGACCAAGGGGGCTCCGCCCCCATTGGATTCCCCACTTTTGGACGAGGGACGGGGGCATTACGAAGGACGGGAGACGAGGAGTTTTCCGCCGTGGTGGGAACGAAGAACGAGGGACGGGGGTTTGGACGGGAGTTGCGGATTGCTACAGCCGGTGGGCGCACCGGCTTCGCAATGACAGTATGGGGATGCTTGGCGCTTAAGCTGATGACTCTGCTTCAGCGAGGGAGGCAGGCAGACAAGGATAAGCTTCGCAGAGTTCGTGGCCGCAGGCCGTGGTTCGGCTTGACGGCTTACAGCCTTTCAGTTTTGCCGAGTCTGCGGTAGACGGTGAAATACATGGTGATATAGCAGGCGCTGGCCCCCAGGAGCTGGCTCACCGGCTCCGCCCAGAAGATGCCGTCCGCCCCCAGGCCGGTGATGGAGGGCATCAGAAGGATGAGGGGCAGCAGGATGATGAATTTCCTTAGCAGGGAGAAGAACACCGCCCGCTTGGCCAGGCCCAGGGAGGTGAAGATGTTCTGCCCCACCATCTGGAAGGTCATGAAGGCGAACATGGCGTAGTAATGCCGGATGCCGTAGACCCCCACCCGCAATAGCTCCGGGTCGGAATTGAACAGCCGCACGAAGAAGCCGGGGACGAGCATGAAGGCCAGCCACATGCAGACGCAGTAGGCCCCCACCATGCCGGTCACCAGGCGGATGCAGGCCTTGCAGCGGTCGTAGGCCCTGGCCCCATAGTTGAAGCCCAGCACCGGCTTGGCCCCCTCCGTCACCCCGGAGGCGGGCATGAAGCTCAGCTCCCGGAGGGAGTTGATGACGGTCATGGCGGCCACATAGGTGTCCCCGCCCAGGCGGGCCAGACCGTTGTTGTAGAAGAAGCTGACGGCGGAGTTGGTGAAGGCCATGACGAAGCCCGCCACCCCCAGGCCCAGGATCTTCCCTACGATCTCCTTCCGGAGACGCAGGTTTTCCCTGCGCAGGGGGACGACGGCCTTCTTCCCCGTGAGGAAGCGGAGGACCCAGAGGGCGGAGCAGGCCTGGCTGAGGACCGTGGCCAGGGCGGCGCCCTTCACCCCCCAGTGGAAGACGAAGATGAAAAGAGGGTCCAGGGCGATGTTGATGAGGGCCCCGATGAGCACCGTGAGCATCCCCGTCCGGGCGAAGCCCTGGGCGTTGATGAAGGGGTTCATGCCCACCCCGGTGAGAACGAAGACCGTCCCCGCCAGGTAGACGCTGAGATAGTCGTTTGCATAGCGGAAGGTCTCCCCGGCGGCCCCGGTGAAGCGGAGGATGGGGGCCTTGAAGGCATAGCCCAGGGCCGTGAGGCTCAGGGCGAAGAGGAGCAGGAGGCAGTAGGCGTTGCCCATGATGCGCCCGGCCTTTTCCTCATTACCCTCCCCGCGGGCGATGGAAAAGAGGGGGGAGCCGCCGGTGGAGCAGAGGGACTGGAAGGCGCTGATGACCATGAGGATGGGGGCGGCGATGCCGATGCCCGTGAGGGCCAGCTTGCCCCCCTCCGCCATGTGGCCGATGTAGATGCGGTCCACGATGCTGTAGAGGGTGTTCACCAGCAGGGCCAGGATCATGGGAAGGGCCAGGCGCAGGATGTTCCCCGACAGGCTGCCCTGGGAAAAGTCACTCTTGCTGGTTTGCTGCAAGGCAGTCCCCGCCTCCTTCCTCATTTCCGAAATATGGATTCACGCTCAGGGCCAGCAGCACCCAGAATACCGGGGCCGCGGCGCACATGGAGATGCCGAAAAACGCCTGGATGGCGTAGCACAGGGCCGCCCCGGCACAGACGCGCCTCGCCCCCCTTTGCCGGAGAAAGCCCAGGGCGGCGCAGGCGGCCAGGCCCAGGTGCATGAGAGCCGCCCCCGGCCCGCTGCAGGCCAAGGTCTGGAGGTATTCGCAGTGGGCCGCGTCGATGCGCAGGGTCACTTCCCGCCCCAGGTCCGGGTCAAAGGCAGTGTAGGGCCTGAGGCCCCGCAGGCCCAGGGTGTCCGGCCCGCTGCCCAGCCAGAAACGCTCCTGCAGGGCATTCACCACCTGCTCCCAGATATACACCCGCCCGCCGCCCATCTCCGCCGAGCCCCGGCCGTGGAGGAGGGCGGAGGCCTCCCGCAGGGGGGCATACCAGCCCCGGTAGGTGAAGACCAGCGTCAGGGCCAGGAGGCAGAGGAACGCCAGGAGGAGCCGGGAAAGGAGGCGGCAGTCCTTTTCCCCCGGCAGCCGCCGTTCCAGAAGGAAGCAGGCCCCCGCCAGGAGGGTCAGCCCCAGGGCAGGGCCGTAACCGATGACCTCCCGGCCCAGGAGGGCCAGGAGCAGGGCCGCAAGAGAGCCCCAGCGGCACAGGCCCCCCAGGGTCTTCCCATAGAGGGGCAGGGCCAGGAGCGCCAGGACGCAGAGGGCCAGCATGGGCCCCGTCACGTCCATTTCCGAGAGAAGGATGGCGTCGAGGGCGGCAAAGGGCAGCAGGAGATAGTATTTGCCGCCCTTCTCCAGAATGGCCAGGAGGCAGAGGGCAGCCCCGGCGGCCAGCACGGCGCCGGTCTGCCCCGCGTTGCCCAGGGTGCCCAGGTAAGCGCCGGGATAGCGCAGCCCCGCGTCCGCCCAGCCCAGGCCGGGGGGATAGAGGCCCAGGGCGTTGATGCCCGCCAGCTGAAGGATGCAGAGGAGGCTCTGGAGCCCCAGGGCCGCGGCAAAGGCGCACATTAGCCCTCGTCGGGGGAAGCTGAGCCCGCTCAGCAGGAGGAAGCTCAGCACATAGAGGGCGATGTGGACAAAGCCCTCGGCGCGGCTGCCCCCCAAGAAGGCGGTCCGCCGCCAGGGGGAACATAGGGCGCTCAGGAGGCAGAAGAAAAGATAGCCCAGGGCCAGCAGCCGCACTGGGGAGCGGAAAAAGCCCTTTTCCCGCGGCAGGTCGAAAAGGCTTACCAGCACAAAGGCGGCGGTGAGGATGAGGTAGAGGGCGGCCTTGAAGTCCATGATATGGCCGTAGCCCCCGCCGGGGACGAAGAAGGGGGCCGCCAGGGGGAATGCCGTGCCCAGGGCGAAAAGATAGCTGCGCGAGGCGTATCTGCCCAGGGCCATGACCCCGCCCCCTTTCATAATATTCTATAAATATACACCAGCGCTCCGCCGATGACAAGCATGGAAATCCTCCTGGGCCGATTTGATATATAGAGAAAAAAGGGGGTTTAACTTTGCCTTTATAAGCGGTATAATTGCTATAATCAGGCATTTTGGGAACTTTTTTTCGGCGGGATTCGTCGAAGAAAGCAAATCTGCAAGGGAGGTGCGCCCATGGACCCGGAAGAACTGCTGCAAAGAGCCAACGAGGGAGATATGGTCGCCCAGTATGAACTGGCCGAGCACTATGGGAAGCTGCTGAAGCAGACCGACGACGAGACCGAGATATACCAGTATTCCCTGGATGCCATGCTTTGGCTGAAGAGGTCCGCCCAGCAGGGCTATGCGCCCGCCATGGAGGCCATGAGCGAGTTGGAGGTGCGCCGCACTTCCGAGCCGCCCGCCCCGGCCGACCCGCCTGCCGGGGAGGAGGGGGAAATGGAGGCGGACGACGCCACCGTGGCCGCCGTGACCGCCGCCGTGCTGGAAAGCGCCTCCGAGGTGGCGGACGCCCACCGGGCGGAAGCCCCCGCCGTGCAGCCGCCCGAAGCGGAGGAGTGGGAGCCGGAGGAGGAGACTTCCGGCAGCGGCATCTTCAGCTCCGGTACCAACACGGCCCTGTTCATCATGCTGGTCATCAGCCTGCTGCTCAACGCCCTGCTTCTGTTCTTCCTCTTCCGCATCTCCAGGGACAGCCGCAGCCTGCCCCCCCAGCCCACGCCCGCGCCGGTGGCGGAGGTCACCCCTACCCCCACCCAGAGGCCGACGCCCACCGCGGCGCCCACCGCCGAGCCGACCCCGTCCCCTACGCCGGAGCCCAGCCCGGAGCCGACTCCCGAACCCACGCCGGAGCCCTTCTGGCTGGACCTGAGCAAATACCCGAAGCTGGAGCTTAAGCCCAGCGAGGACAAGCTCTTCGAGGAATATAAATACTATATCGTCACCGCCAGCAGCACCCTGAACATGCGCAGCGGGCCCGACACCCGCTATGAGCGCATCACCACCATCCCCAGCCTGGCGAAGGTTGGGGCCGTCTCCCAATACGGCAGCTGGATGCTGGTGGAATTCGGGGGAGAGATGGGCTGGGTCCATGCCAACTACCTGACCGACGACCTGAACTATGGGAAGAACCACAGCTCCTCCGGGAACCTGAGTACATACTGAATCGCAAGGAATTGCAAAACCGCCCTGCCGCCTGGCCGGGCGGTTTTGTTTTCACCCGCCGGGAGCACCCCCTAACCTTGACATCGGGACGGGAATGGTATATTCTTAGAAACTGGATGGGAGGCGGAAAATATTGAAAATCCTGCTTTTGAGCGGCTTCCTGGGCTCCGGGAAAACCAGCGCCTTATTGCAGCTCGCGTCCTACCTGGTGCGCACTTCCACGAAGGACGGCACCAGCGTCATGATCATCGAGAATGAGATCGGCGAGGTGGGCGTGGATGACAAGGTGCTGAAGGCCCAGGGCCTTCAGGTGAAGGAGCTCTTTGCCGGCTGCGCCTGCTGCACCGGCGGGGCGGACCTGCTGGCCGACATCCGCACCATCCGGGACAGCATGGCGCCGGACTGGATCATCATTGAGGCCACCGGCGTGGCCTATCCCCTCCAGATCAAGGAAAACGTGGAAGCCTGCTTCCGCATCCCCGTGAAGATCCTGGCCCTGGCGGACGCCAAGCGCTGGAAGCGCCTCCATGCCTATATGGCCCAGCTCATCGAGGGCCAGGTGGACGCCGCCGACTGCATCCTGCTGAACAAGGTGGACCTGGTGGAGGAAGCCGAGGCCGACGCCATCGTGGAGGAGCTGCGGGGCTACAACCCCACCGCCGCTATCCACAAGACGGTCGCCAACAAGCCCATGGACGACGCCCTCTGGGCATTCACGGGCGACTGAGGGGGGCCGGGGATGATCACCGTACATATCAACGCAAGGGACCATGAGGAGGCCCACGTCGCCTCTGCGAAATTCACACTTCCCGCCGCCGACCTTGCCCATGCGGAAAGGGAGGTCGCCCGCCAGCTGGCCGTCACGGTCCGCTGGGCCGAGGAGAAGGACATGCTCATCGGCCACGCCAAGGCTTATCTCAGCTGGGGCGGGGAGGAGGCGAGGATGCTCTCCACCACCGGCGGCGAAGTGGAAATAAAGGGCAGCGAGCTGCCCGCAGGGGCCGCGGATGCCGAAATTGGCGTCACCGTCATCGTCTTCGGCGGCGAGCTGGAGGACGCGGAGGACCGGCTGGAGGGCCTTTCCGCCGCCGTCGTCGGCCAGTTCGGGGACTGGTGCGTCTATGACCATGAATGCGAGCACCACCATCACGACCACGAGCATTCCCATGAGCATCATGACCACGACCATCACCATCACGAACACGGAGAAGACGAGCATTGCAGATGATATGGAAGCGTCGCATGGGATGGCCCGCTGGTCCGCCGGTGCCGCCGCTGAGAAAGCCGCTGCGCATTCTGGCGGTCTCCGACGAGGAGAGCAAGTTCATCTGGGAGCATTTTGACCCGGAGCTGTTCCGCGGGGTGGATCTGATCCTGTCCTGCGGAGATCTGAAGGCCTCTTACCTCAGCTACCTGGTGACCATGATCCCCGCCCCCCTGTTCTATGTCTACGGGAACCACGACGGGAACTATGCGCGCAACCCGCCCCTGGGCTGCCAGTGCATCGACGGCAGTGTGGCGGACTTCATGGGCCTGCGCATCGCGGGCTTGGGGGGCTGCATGGGGGACGACCCCACCAACCCCTTTCAGCTCACGGAGGAGCGGATGGAAAAGCGGGTGAAAAAGCTCCAGGGCGATCTGCGCCGGGGCCGGAAGCTGGACATCCTGGTGACCCATGCCCCCGCCGCCGGCGTGGGGGATTCCACCGCCTTCCACCAGGGCTTCCAGTGCTTCCACCAGCTCTATCGGGACAACGTCCCCACCCTCCACCTTTTCGGCCACCTGCACCGCCAGAACCACCACGGCCCGGAGGCGCGGCAGGGGGTCTTTCAGGTGGGGCCCACCAAGGCCGTCAACTGCACCGGCTACCGCATCATCGAGATATGATATGGTATAAATGACGCAAGTCTTTTATAAATCGGGCAGTACCGCACAATTCCCGGTACGCATCTTGCTTGCATGATTTCCGCCATATCGCCCGAAAATCCTCGGCAATACACAAAGTATTCCCTGCGGTTTTCAGCCAATCTGACGAAAATCCTGACTGCGCAATCTGCACACCGGAATCATGCGGTACAGCCCCCCCAAGAAATCAAATTTAATCTAAGGAGGAAAACAACCATGGGCATTTTCAAGTACACCCAGCTGAACCCCGTCATTTTCGGCGCGGGCGCCATCGGCTGCGTGGGCGAAGAACTCAGTAAGCTGGGCTGCAAGAAGCTTCTGTTCGTCTGCGGTCCCAACGTGACCAAGGCCGGCAACACCAAGAAGGCTGAGGAGAGCCTGAAGGCGCATGGCATCGACTTCATCTACTGGAACGACGTGAAGCCCGACGCCCCCTCTACCCTCATCAACAACGCCGCCGCCTTCGCCATCAAGGAAGGCTGCGACTCCGTCCTGGGTATCGGCGGCGGTTCCTGCATGGACCTGGCCAAGGCCGTGGCCCTGCTGCTGGACCTGAAGGAGACCAAGATCGAGAAGTATCTGCCGCCTCCTCCTCCCACCATGCAGCCTGAGAAGGTGCCGATCCTGCTGGCCCCCA
>JAEEGK010010979.1_pt1 | contig 20794 bp, 18 predicted proteins | sample 8958771 | NCBI WGS metagenome assembly JAEEGK01 (sample SAMN16246547, study PRJNA631951) | gut metagenome | biome: gut microbiome; feature: rumen; material: SC-attached | host: Bos | place: Iran: Karaj | collected 2018-10
GCGAAGCCTATCATAGCGCAAGAGTAGCAGAATGCGGGGTCGTAAGCATCGCCCTGTTCGGTGATGGCGGGTATTACAAACCTCCATACGCCTATCTGTGCGCCCACATATATGAATATTGCGCCCACGCCGCGCCTGAAATCGTGTATATGGAACAGCCGTTTTATTGAGTCGCGCAAATTTTGGAGCTTGTAGCCTATCATCACGTTCTCGATGGTAGGTATGCTCACAAACATAACCATCGCGAGCAGCACTAATAGAAATTCGCCCAGTCCTGCGTATAGTATTGTGATGGAATCAAGCTCCTCGCGTATGATTTCGGGGTTTTCGGCAACGTCTGCGCTATAGACGGCATTGTCGGTCATAATGTATTGGCAGAGCAAAATGCCAAGTATGGAGCCTAATGGGTTGAACGACTGCGCCAGATTGAGCCTGAATACGCCACGGTCGTGCGTCGGTGCGCTCGCCACGATGTAGGTATTGGCAACGGTCTCAAGCACGGTGCAGCCTGTGGCCATCACGTAGATGGCAATGAGGTACATCATGTAGCTTTCCATACTCGCCGCCGGGAAGAAAAACATCGAGCCTAATGCATACAGCATCAGTCCGAGGAGTATGGTGGTGCGGTAAGAGCATTTTTTGTAGAGGTACATGACGGCAGGCAGCGCGGCAACGAGGTATGCCGCGTGGAAGGCCGATTTGATGATGCTCTCCTGGATGTCGTTCATATTGATTATATGCCTGACATTCTGGAGCATCGTGCCAGTCATATTGTTGGCAAGTCCCCACAAAAACATCAGGAGCGTAAGCACCACCAACGCCACAGTGTTCCTGTTGGATGTTTCGTTTGGTGTAGTCATAGCTTTACAATTACAATCGGCAAATATAATTATTTTCCAAATTATCTGAAAAAAAATTACAACATTTTTTTCGCGGGAATCGTCTGACCTCGCTGCATAAAAACACCATCAACCTTCGTATTACTGTCAAAAACTGCAAAAAAATTCAATTAAATGCATAAGTCGTGAATAATTATTGACTAAATTGTCGTCATAATTTATTGACAATCAACAAAAAGAAAAATTTTACAAAAAATTTATGCCCAAAAGTTTGTGTATATTGTAATATTAGAGTTACTTTGCAAATTATTTCAACAAAAAACTATAAAAGACTAAAACGCAATATATCAAAGAATTATGGAGAACATAATCGTAAGGGTCGCGAAAGAGGACGACAGCAAGTACTCTCAGGAGATTGTTGACGAGATGGCGTCGAGCGCGAAGGCGCGCGGTACTGGCATCGCAAAACGCACCCCCGAATACGTTTCGGGCAAGATGAAGGAGGGCAAAGGTGTTATCGCCCTCACTGAAAGCGGACAATGGGTCGGCTTCTGCTACATCGAGAGCTGGGGACACGAGAAGTTTGTCGCCAATTCGGGCTTGATTGTAAGTCCCTCGTTCAGAGGCAGGGGCGTGGCTAAGGCTATCAAATTTACTGCATTCCGTCTGAGCCGCAAGAAGTTCCCGGGCGCAAAGATTTTTGGTCTTACCACCGGTCTTCAAGTGATGAAAATCAACCACGAACTCGGTTACAGTCCCGTTCCGTTCAGCGAGCTTACCGACGACGACGAGTTTTGGAAGGGTTGCCAGAGTTGCGTCAATTTCCCGACTCTCACAGCCAAAAACCGCAAAAACTGCCTTTGTACCGGTATGCTCTACGACCCCGAGTGGGAAATCGAGACTGGTCCCAAAGACTGGAACAAACTTTACGAGAAGGCAAAGTTTGCCGAGAAAAACGTGATTGTAGAATTTGACGAAAACTAATTAAAACTTATACTGTGAAAACTTTCACCAAAATTTTGGCAGTGTCGGCATTGGGCATTATGACAGCTTGCTCCAATCAGACCGCCAATCAGAACAACGGCACGGCTCAGAGCCAGCCGCAGGCCAAGGAGCAAGCCAAGACGGCTGAATTTCCTGACATCGACGTCAAGGAGCTCAACAAGTATTTCACTGAAATTGTGAGTGCTTGTCCCCGTTCATTCGAAGCTGGAAAACTCCACGACACAATTATGATTGAATTTTCCATTTACTATTTGTGGAACAATTCGTATGAGTCGTTCAGAATGGACAATGCGCTCGGATACCTTTCCGACAAGGAGGTCGATAAGACTTGCGAGAAGTTTTTCGGCAAAAAGCCTACCAAGCATCAGACCGTGTCGGAAGGCTACATCAAGTATGAAAACGGCGAATATGCCTTTCCTGCTGGCGACGGCGAGGGCCTCACATTCGCATTGGTGGACAAGTTGATTGCCAAAAAAGGCGCAACCGCTGAATATGACGTGACGCTTTACGGCGGTCCTGACGAGGAACTCGACAAACTTCTCGACAAGAGCCAATGGGCTTCTTGGCCGGAGGACGAGCGTCCCGAAGTCATCAAAAGTGTCAAGGCGACTTTGACATACAAGGACGGCAAATACTATTTGTCGGGCTGGCAGGACAAGTAATTCGCCAAGCAACCAAGTCGTTAGAATCATTAACATTTCACAGCGGATAATGTCCGTTGGCAAAAAAAAATAAACAAAAAATGAAGACATTAGTAGCATACAGCGGCGGTCTGGACACCACTTGGGTAACAACGCTGCTTTCATCTCAGGGCGAGGAAGTGACAGCCCTGATGATCAATTCGGGCGCATTCTCCGACGAGGAAATTGCTTCTGCAAAAGACCGCGCATTCCAGGGCGGTGCCAAAAAATTCGAGTGCATCGACGTTTCCAAGGAATACTACGACAAGACCGTCAAGTATATGATTTTTGGCAATATGCTCAAAAACAATACTTACCCGATGTCTGTTTCGAGCGAGCGCATCATCCAGGCCATCACCGTTGCCAACTATGCAAAGGCCAACGGCTACGACAAGATTGCCCACGGCTGCACCGGCGCAGGCAACGATCAAGTGCGTTTTGAGATGGTGTTTGACATCCTCTGCCCCGAAATCAAAGTGCAGGCTCTCGTCCGTGAGACCAACATCCAGCGCGTTGACGAAATCGCCTTCCTCAAAGAGAAGGGCATCAAGATGAACTTCGACAAGGCTAAATATTCCATCAACAAGGGTCTTTGGGGTACGTCAATCGGCGGCCGCGAAACTCTCAATTCGGCTCAGCCGCTTCCCGAGGAGGCTTACCCGACTCACTGCACCAAGCAGGAGGAGAGCGTCATCACACTCGAATTTGAGAAGGGCGAATTGGTAAGCGTCAACGGCCAAAAGTTTGAAAACAAGGTTGACGCCATCCGCGAAGTTGAGAAACTCGCCGGCGCATACGCCATCGGTCGCGATATGCACATTGGCGATACCATCATCGGCATCAAGGGTCGTGTAGGCTTTGAGGCAGCCGCTCCGATGGTAATCATCAAGGCTCACCACGCACTCGAAAAGCACACCCTCACCAAGTGGCAGATTTATTGGAAGGACAATATCTCGCAGTGGTACGGCAACCGTCTCCACGAAGGCATGCTCCTCGAACCCGAAATGCGCGACATGGAGGCATTCCTCGAGAGCACGCAGCAGAAGGTGAGCGGCAAGGTGTTCGTCGCACTCCGCCCCTACACATTCTTCATCAACGGCATTGAGAGCGAGCACGACCTGATGACCTCTAAGTTCGGTGTTTACGGCGAGGACAACAAGGCGTTCACCGCCGACGACATCGCAGGCTTCACCAAGGTTGCGGGCGTTCAGTCCAAGATTTGGTATGCCGTCAATAACGAGAAATATTAATAACTACAACTACTTAAAACGCGGAAAGCACGAGGAAAACAAGTCGCACTTTTCGCGTTTTTCGTAGTTATAAAAGTTTACCGCTATGAAAGGATTTATTATTGGATTGGTAATCGGCATCGTACTGGCTGCCGGTGCTTGTGTCTATCTCTCGAAGATGAACATGTTCGTCAAGTCGGAGTCGCACATCAACGAGGAAGTGCTGAGGGAGAAGCTCGAAACTTGCAGCGAATTGACCTCCGCCAAATATCAGGTGGAAGGACAGATCACCCGCACGGAGAGTTACAACACAGGAACAAGTTGGTTTGACAAGCTCGGCACCAAGAGTTTCACCGTCAAGTATGCAGCCACAATTGCATTCGCGGTGGATTTGGCAAAGGCAAAAATCAACGTTGACTCCAACACCAATGTTGTCAGGATCAATCTTCCCTCCGCAACGTTGCAGTCGCTGACCATCCCCTCCGACAGTCTCAAAATCGTCAGCGAGACCAAGTCGCTCATCAACTGGGAAAACAAGAACGACATGAAGGAGGCTTTGCGCGATGCAGAGGTTCACGCATTGAAGACCTGCGACACCACCAAAATGATTCGCATGGCGAATACCGCAGCCGTCAAGACTCTCGGCACCCTGCTCTGCCCGCTCACCGAAAATGAAGACGGCGAAAAGGCTTATCAGGTGATCCTCTCCATCAATGGCGACATTGAGAAATCCGAAGTAGAAATGCCCAACCCGGAAACAGGTGCGGCTGCCAAGTAACTAAAATCATCAAATCAAGAAATCATCAAATGATAAAAGTAGGCATCATCGGCGCGGCGGGATACACCGGCGGCGAGATTTTGAGGATATTGACGTATCATCCCGAGGTAGAGATTGTATGGGCTGTGAGCCGCAGCAATTTTGGCAAACCTGTTTATGAAGTGCACGCCGACCTCTTTGGCGACACCGAACTCAAATTTGCCGAGCAGCCGACGGAGAAGGCGGATGTGGTATTCTTCTGCACGGCGCACGGCGAGACCGGCAAGCTCTTGGCTGAGTACAATTTTCCCGAGGACGTCAAGATTATCGATATGACCAACGAATTTCGCGTTGGCGACACTGGTTTTGTGTACGGCCTTCCCGAAATCAACCGCGAGGCTATCAAGCAGTGCAACAAGCTCGCTAATCCGGGCTGTTTTGCGACCTCGATACAATTGGCGCTTGTTCCCGCACTCAAAGCCAAAATCATCAAGAGCGACATTCAGGTGTCGGCTGTTACGGGCAGCACCGGCGCGGGCGTCAAGCTCTCAGCCACAAGTCATTTTTCGTGGAGGACCGACAATTTCTCGGTTTACAAGGCGTTCACACACCAGCATCTGGCTGAGATCAATCAGACCAAGGACCTCCTCGACCCCGATTTGCAGCGTCCGATACACTTCATTCCCTACCGTGGCGACTTTGCACGCGGCATCATAGCAAGTGTCTGGTTCACCTGCGACAAGACCGAGGAAGAGGTCAAGGAGATTTACCGCAGTTGCTACAAGGACGAACCCTTCACGCATTTTTATGAGGGCAATTTGTACTTGAAGCAGGTGGTCAATACCAACAAGTGCATCGTCTCCATCAAGAAGGAAGGCGACCAGCTCCTCGTACAGTCTGTCATCGACAACCTTATAAAAGGCGCAGTAGGTCAGGCTGTCGAGAATATGAACCTTATGTTTGGCCTCGACGAAAAGTCAGGATTGAGGTTGAAGCCGTCGGGATTCTAAGCGACAACAATGTTTTTCAATTGATAATTGGGGCGCAACAGATTGTGCCCCAATTTCTTTGAATTGTAATTATACTCAATAATCTAATTAACAACGTACTAATTATGGAAAAAAAGGTAATTTATCTGACGCAGCAGGAATGTGCTGCCGCCAAAGCCGCCCCGCAGAATTTCCTTGAGGGATGCGAGGTTTTGGTCATCGACAAGGATTGTGCGATTGACGATGTGGCTCCTGTAATTGACATCGCCAAAAACAATACTAAAATCTTCACTTTTGCCGTAGTTGTCAATCCCAATGACGCCGACAAGTTCAGCAAATACGTTGACAATGTGGCGATTGCGGATTCCGAGGAAAGCATCAAGCATTTGGTATGCGCCATCAACAACACCCTGACCATCGCTGGCCACGTGAGTATTTGTGTTGGCGATTATAAAGCAGTGTTCAGTATGACAGGATTTGCGGCGGCATCGGTTGGCATTGCAGAAGGCGCAAGGGGCGCGGTGGAGGCTGCAAAGATTGCTTTGCAAAAAATGAATGCAAAAAACTCCAAGTTTCTCATAATGCTCGTCGAAACCAAGGATGGTAACTCGTTTAAGTTGGGGGATCTTTCGGAGATGAACAATATGCTTAAAGAGCATTTCGCTGATTCTAATCCCGACATCGTCTGGGGCACAACCTCCGACAACACCCTCGACGAACACTTCCGCGTGACTGTCATCGCTTCAACATCTTTGGTTTGATGGCGTCCTTGCAGAGGAAGAGGTAGGTGGTATTGAGTTTTATGTAATCTTCCGACATATACCAGATGCCATTGCGACCGTATTGCGTTCCCCACGAATTTTTCACCATGTAATACTTGTTGCCGGCTTTGTCTTTGGCGATGCCGTAAATGAGCATTACATGGTCGTAGGTGAATGTCCAGTTGTCCCATTGTTGTTGGCGGAGTTCCTGAGTTACAAAAGTTCCCGCCGGCAGTTCGGCGATGCCAGTCTCCTGATTGAACTCGCCTTCGACGTAATAATTTCCGTCACGCTTTACCAAATGCCCCGAAACATCGCCGCCCCAAGCCACGCAATACCCTTTCATTATGGCTGCATCCAAGATGCTCATAAGCCGGTCTATCGGCAGGTTGTAACTCGGACGCATGCGCCATTTGTGCAACGATTCTATAACAAAATTCTCATAGAATGGATGGTGCGTGAAACTCGTCAGGCTTATATAATTGTTCCAATCGATGCCGAGGCTTGCGGCGAATGTCTTGGGCGTGTAAGTCTTGCCCTCGTAGGTGAAAGATTCGGGACATTTGCCGATGTAACGGTCGATGGTTTCCTGTACTTTTTCTTTCCAATCCTTTTCGGTGCGCACCCAATACGACACCATCAACGTGTCGGCGGGCATAATATGGTTGATGCCTGTGCCATAATATTTTACGAGGGGTATCAATTCTTTCATAAACTCCTCCGAATTGGCTAACGAATCGCCAACAAGGCTTCCCGGCGCGGGCATTGCCTCTTCGGGACAGATGCCGTATTTCTTGATGACTTCAAAAACGTCGTCAGCCGAGCCGCCCTCGTTAAACTGGCTGAATCCGTGCATCCTGACGTGGTGCGTAGCGCAGTCCATATAATCCTTGTTGGCGACAAACATTTCGCAAAGGTCGTAGGTCTTGCCCGTCTTTCGCAAAATTTCGCTCTCCACGAATCCAAGCGTCGCAAAGTCCCAGCACGTTCCGCTTTTGTGTTGGTCTTTGACGGATGTGATTGGGTTTGCCTTGATGGTGGTAAAATCCTGTGCCGATGTCAATTGCGAACCCGCCAAAATCAGTGTCGCCGCAATGATGGTGATCTGGGAACATTTCATTTGCTATGACTGTTTTGGGGATTGTGAATCGTTGTCAGAATCAACACTGTCTTTACTGCCGTTGTTGCTGTCGTTGCCGCTGTCCGAAGTATTTGTCGCGACAGAAGATTCTTGATTGCATTCCTTGTCAGGATTATATTGTGGCGGTGTTTCGGAATGGTGGTAGGGTGGTGGCGTGGTGTTCTTTTTGGTGTAAACTTTGCCATTGTCGCTGTCCATCACTTGTTGGAAAATAAATTTTATGATGAAGCAAATTACGAATATGAGAATGATTATTCCTAACATTTTTTTCAGTTTTTATGGTTGATGTTTATGCTTTGCTATATAAAATAATTGCGCAGTACTATGCATACCGCGCAATTATCAATTGTTGTATTTTTATTTGGTTACCTTGTCAAATGCCTCCACAAACCTGTCGATTTCCTTTTCGGTGATGCAGAGCGGCGGGATGAGGCGGATGGTATTGACGCCACCCGAAAATCCCGTGAAGATGTGCTCGTCGAAGAGGAGACGGTTGCGGATTTCGGCTGCGTCGGCCACGGTCTCAATACCAACCATTAAGCCGCGACCGCGAAGGTCTTTGATTGCCTTGTGGCCTTTGAGTTTGCCCATCAGGTATGCGCCCATCTTGGCGGCATTGTCCACGTAATTGTACTTAGCCATCACGTCGGCGGTGGCAATTGCAGCAGCGCATCCGAGGTGGTTGCCGCCAAATGTGGTACCCAACATTCCGAATTTTGCAGGTATATTGGGGTCAATCATTACTGCGCCCACGGGGAAACCGTTTGCGATGCCCTTTGCCATTGTTATGATGTCGGCCTTGACGCCCGAATATTGGTGCGAGAAGAATTTGCCCGAACGTCCGTAGCCGCACTGAATCTCGTCGATGATGAGCATAGTGCCGTTTTGCGTGCAGAGTTCGCGGAGTTGCTTCAAAAATTCGTCAGAAGCAATCTGCACACCGCCCACACCTTGGATGCCTTCTACGATAACTGCCGCTACATCGCTGTCAATCACTTTCTTAACCGATTCGATGTCGTTGAGGTTAGCCCAAAGCACCTTGTCGGTTTTGTTGATTGGAGCCTGAATAGCGGGGTTGTCGGTCACAGCCACAGCAAGCGATGTTCTGCCAAAAAATGCGCCGTGAAAACTGATAACCTTGCTCCTGTTGGTGTAGAACGAGGCAAGTTTCAATGCGTTTTCGTTGGCCTCTGCACCCGAATTAACGAGGAAGAGTTTGTAATCGCTGTATCCGCTGAGTTTCTGCAACTTAACAGCCAATTCCTCTTGCAGCGGAATGTGCACCGAATTGGAATAGAATCCGATTTTGCTTAACTGTGCCGTAATGGCCTTTACATAATCTTCCTGACAGTGACCGATGCTGATAACACCGTGTCCGCCGTAGAGGTCGAGATATTTTTTGCCCTCAGAGTCAGTGAGTTCCAATCCCTTGGCACTCTCTATCGTTATTGGAAATAACTTAAAAACTTCAAATGTGTTCACTTTCTTTAAATGTTTATACTCGCCGCAACAACAGGTTGCGACAGGGCAAAGGTAAGTATTTTTTTTAGAATGTCATATATATTTTAGTATTTACAAAAGTCCCGTCATATACAGCGGAAGGAACAAAATGCCGTTTTCTTCTTTCAAGTCAGCGGTATGCACTACGCAAGGCGAGGTGATGTAACTGTTGTATTTCTCGATACATTTTTTTAGCGAGGAAAGTGTGTAACGTTGAGAGGATTTAACTTCAAGAGGTACAATATTGTGACGGCTTGTTACCTTGTTTTTGCGGATTAGAAAGTCAATCTCCATACGGTCGTCCTTGTTGTCGATGGAAGGATTTGAATAGAAGTATAGTTTGTGCCCCGACGTTTTAAGCATTTGTGCGACAATGTTTTCAATAATCATTCCGCTGTTGAATTCAAGTTTGTCGCGGAGAATCTTTTGGTAAATATCAGCGGCAACTATTCCGTTTTCGTCAAAGGCGTGGCTAATGAGCAACCCTGTGTCCGACATATAGCATTTAAGGGTAACGCGGTCGGTTTTCATCCCCAAACCAATGGAGGGCTCGGTGGTGTTGTAACAAATATTTACTATTTTGGCATCCGAAAGCCAAAAAAACGAACTCTCGTAGTCCCTGAGCCTTGCGTCTTTTTTTATGTCGGAAAGACGGAAACGTTTTTCGTGACGTTGCAGTTGTGAAGGAATCTCGTCGAAAAGGCTTATTACCTTGTCGGCGTACACTCCCGCATATTGTGCCGCGCTGTTGCGGTAAAGTTGAAGTATCTGACGCTTCACCCGGTCGGTTTCCTGAAAATCCTTTGTGGCTATATATTTTCCTACTGCTTGCGGCATTCCGCCTACGATCATATATTGGCGGAAATAGTCCATAGCCTTGCGGTGCATAGATTCCCCCAAAGGCATTTTTTTGTTGAAACGGTCACGGATAAAGTCCATCAGCATTTCGTTGCCCGACGCCCAAAGAAACTCTTCAAAATCCATTGGAAACATCTCTAACGTTTCTTCTTCGGAAGGTAGCATTATTCCGGCAACACTCTGTTTGATAGATACTAATGAACCTGTTTCGATATAGTCGTATCTGCCGTCGGCTACCAAGTACTTGATAGCCGCTCTCGCTCTCGGGCAAAACTGAACTTCGTCGAAGATTATCAGCGACTGCCTTTCATAAAGGGTTACGCCCGTGTAATTGGTCAGGTACATAAACAAGGTGTCCAAATCGCCAAGATAATTGTCGAACAACTGTCGGATGTCATCGTTAGCGATGTTGAAATCAATCAGGATAAACGACTTGTATTCGTTGCGGGCAAACTGTTCCACAATAAAACTTTTACCTACTCGTCGTGCTCCTTCGATTAGTAGTGCTGTTTCGCCATTTCTATTTTGTTTCCAATCAAGTAGTTGTGTATAAATCTTCCTTTTCATTTCACGTTTTTGAGATTATTAAACGGTAAATTTTACACATTTTCGAGATTATTAAATGGCAAATTTTACACATTTTCGAGATTATCAGTTTGCAAATGTAAGATTTTTTTCGATTCAAACTCACAAAAACTGCAAATTATTAATTTCATCCTCAATTGCTCCAATGACCCAATGCCTTGGCATATAAATATATGTACAAATATGTCATAAGAGCGCCAAAGCACGAGGCCAACAATAGCATATTGTATCCGTCGTCTTGTTGCAAAAAGAAGGCAAGAGCCAACGGCACCACCAACAACACAATTGCTCCGGCAAATGGCCATTCTTTAAATGTGGTTATCAGTCCAAACAGCCACACTATCGCGCATAATATGGATGAGATATAAAAAAGTATGTCGTAATGGCAGTAATAAGTAAAAATGCCTGTTGCCGGTGTTGCCCAGGCTAATATAAACAAAAGAATGAATAGTAGTTTTCTCATAATTGTTTCTTTTTTAGTAGATTGGTGGCTGACAAAGGATTGTCATTATGTAGAATGCCAAAACATAGAGTGTTTTGTGTTGATAGTGAATAACCAAGGTAGCAGGGGTACTAATTGTACCCCTGCCCTTGATTTAAAGACTATCTAAAATCCCGAAGGTTTCAACCTCAATCCTGCTTTTTCATCTAATCCGAACATAATGTTCATGTTTTCAGTGGCTTGTCCTACTGCGCCTTTGATGAGGTTGTCGATGACGCTTTGAACAAGGAGTTGGTCGCCTTCTTTCTTGATGGAAACAATGCATTTGTTGGTGTTGACCACTTGTTTGAGATACAGGTTGCCATCGTAGAAATGCGTGAAGGGCTCGTTTTCGTAGCATTTGCGGTAGATTTCCTTAACCTCGTCTTCGGTTTTGTCGCATGTAAACCAAACACTTGCAATGATTCCACGGGCAAAGTCGCCACGGTAGGGAATAAAGTGAATGGGACGCTGCAATGTCGGGTTCAAGAGGTCTTTGGTTTGGTTGATTTCTGCCAAATGCTGATGAGTGAAGGCCTTATAAACCGAAAAATTGTCGGTGCGCCACGAAAAATGACTTGTGGCGGTGAGTTTTTGACCTGCGCCGGTGCTGCCCGTTACTGCCGACACCTGAATGTCGCTCTTGATGATGTCCGCTTTGAGTGCCGGCACAAGCGCCAACTGAATGGCTGTGGCAAAACATCCCGGATTTGCCAACTTATTGCAAGTCTTGATTTTATCGCGGTTGATTTCGGGCAATCCGTATACAAATCCTGTGTTGCCCACGCGAAACTCGTTGGTCATATCGATGATTTTTACGTCCGAGGGAAAATTGTATTCCGCAAGGAGTTTGCCCGTTTCGCCGTGAGCCGTGCAGAAGAATACCACGTCGGCTTTTTCGGTGGGTTGCTCGGCAAATTTGAGGTCGGTGTCGCCAAAAAGGTCGGCGTGAACATCGTAAACAGGTTTTCCAAAATTGCTTCTACTTACTGCCCAAACTATTTGTACATCAGGGTGATAAGTTAAAATTCTGAGAAGTTCGCCGCCGGTATATCCTGCCGCGCCTATTATGCCTACTTTTATCATTTGATATATTTTTTTGTGGTTTAACAACGAATTAAACTAATTAAACAAATAATTCTTTTGTAAATAAATAACAAATATAATCTTTGATTAAATTTGTTACGAATTAAACTAATACACACTAAATATATTCGTTACATTCGTAACAAGGAAGTTTTTTTATAAAACTATCTTGTATTATTTTTATTAAAGGTATTCGTGTTTTTTGTTTAATTTGTTGTTAAATACTATAATTAATTATGTTATTTTGCTGTTGGTAATTCGGTGTTGGGAGCGGAGATTTGCGGTTCTTCGGTTTCGCCGTTGATAGTGATAATCACTTGGTAAGCCTTTTCGCCGGTTTGGCTTTCGGTGAGCGGACAGAGAAGTGTGGTGAGGGTCTTTACTGCCTCGGTGTTGGCCAAGCGGATCATCTTGGCGGTGTCGCAAGTTGCCAAAGCGTGTTTTTCAGCATCTTGAAGAACCTCTTTCATATCGTTTTTGTTTTCCCAATTGATAAGGTTCTTTTTCTCGTTGATGATTTGGAGACTGTCTGACGGGATGCTGAGCGACTGCAATGCGGCTGAGGGAAGGTCGATTCTTACCACGTTGGTGTCCACTTTGATGGCGGCTTTCGAGAGGTCAACGGCAAAGGCTATCGTGGCTGAGTATTTGATTGTGAAACTCTTGGTCGACATTTTGTCGAACCATCCGAATCCTGTGCCGTAGTTTTCTTCGCGGGTGATTTGTCCGGTCAACTGATATTTTGCTGAGGTTAATTCGCTGCAAGTCATAAGTTTCTCTTTGAGAACCTCTTCGTTGATTACCACTTCTTCCTTAAAGAATTTTCCGATTTGCGACAGGTAGTAGCAAACGCCGCAGCCGATGATGATACCGAGTATCAAGCCAAATAAAAATTTTTTCATAGTAAATTTAGAGTTTAAAGTTTAACGTTTTTGCAAATATACAACTATTTTCGATAGACGAGATGTTTTTTTGATTATTTTTTTTAGAGGGGAAATTTGCAAACTATCGTCTTCCTACTTCGCCAACGATAACAATCAGAGGGGTTTGGTAATTTTGCGAAAGGTTGTTAAGTGTGGTAATGTATTGTTTTTCAGTTGGTTTAGAAACGTTTTCTACAAGCATAACGGGCGTGTCGGTGGCTAATCCTTTGTTTATTAGCACATTTCGTATTTCGTTGAGATTGCTTGATGCCATATAATATACTAAGGTGGAGGCATTTGGCATTTCTATCTTTTTTGAATGTCCGTTGATAAATGCCACGCTCGACGATATTTTTCTTTGTGTAAGAGGTATCCTGAGTGCGGCGGCGGCAGCAAAAGCGGCTGATATTCCGGGCGTTACACCTACATTGATAAAACATCTCTGCAAATATTCAATTTCTTCGCCTGCGTGGGCAAAGAGCATCGGGTCGCCGCCTTTGAGCCTTACCACATTTTTGCCCTCGCGTGCCGATTTTAAAAGCATATAGTTAATTGCCTGTTGCTCAAAACTATGCTTGCCACTGCGCTTGCCCACATACACTTTTTCGGTTTCAATGGTTTCGAGATATTCCTTGTTGGTTAAATCATCGTAAAAAATAATGTCGGCATTTTTGATTAACCGTTCGGCTTTGATAGTGAGCAGTTCGGGGTCGCCGGGACCGAATCCTACCAAATCTACTCTTCCTGATTTGGTGAGAATATTGTTGTCGTCAGCAAATAATTGCTTCAAATCCTCACGGTTACGCTTGACAACAACAGCCCAAAAGCCTTGCAACGGATTGGTTTCGGATGGTTGAAAAATGTTTTCAAAATCGTGATATAGGGCAATTACCTCAAAATCCGAATGTAAAGGATATGGCAAGTCTTGCGCCGGAGATATTGCTAAATCGGCTTGATTATCTGTTAGTTGGTGTAAATATGTATCCGAAAACGCAATGCTAAAACTTACACCATTAATATTGTTGGTAATGGCTTTTAGTTGCAAAGGTTTTAGATTGCTAACTAATTTGCAAGATACCATTTTCTATTTCCTCTTTTATTTTGTTTCTTACTCTGATACTGCGTTTTACGTCTTTGGCATCGGACGAAACCGCCACCGAAATAGAGCCTGACGTAAAAATGGCAGGCGATGTAAAATCGCACAAAAAAGGCGAATCGCAAACACTTGTAAGTATTCCTCTTTTTTGTGCTAATAGTTTGATTTTGTGGTTTAAACGTCGGTCTTGGGTGCATACATACAGCAGAGTTACACCGTTGAGGTCGTCTTCTTGAAACTCTTTTTCAATTGTTTTGAAATTTAGAGCCTTAATTTCATTAGAAATTTTTTTGGCAATAACTGTTGCCTTAGATGTAAATCTGCTGAGTATCTGTGCTTTGTGAGTAGCCACTCTGCCGCCGCCAACAATCAGAATATTTGCCGACGATATTCGTATGTTGATAGGTAAGAAATCCATTTTCAGTGTTTTTTGATTAATACACGCCAATAAGAGCCAAGATTCTCGGTTTCAAGCACTTCGTGACCTTCAAGACGTACCGAGCCCGGTACGTTTTTGATAGGTTGACCATCGTCGAGGAGTATTTCCAAGAGTCCGCCCTGAGGAATAGTTGCAAGCACCACTTTGGTTTTAACAAAGTTCATCGGACAAGCCACACCTCTAAAATCGCGTTTTACAACATCATTGTTTCCAGCCACTTGCTGAGTTTTAGCGGGTTCTTCTTTCTTAATGTTATCAATATTTTTGAATTGCAACGAATCGTCCATTGATTCGTAAAGTTTGTTGACAGTTGAAACCAACGAATCTATTAAATCTTTGTATTCTAAAAGGGTGGATTTTTGTTTGGCTTTTTCGATAATCGGGAGATATTTTTGAGACACCAAACCGGCTTTAATAAACAGATTTTCAAAGTTTTCGTAAACTTCCTTGTCGGTTCTCGGGTCGGCACCGCGCGTAACCAAAAGCATTCTTGATGCCGAAAATACAATTTCGTTGAGCAATTTTTCTTTGTTGGTTTCGCTATTCAGATATTCTTTTTGTTTGTCCTTAATTGTCTGTTGGTCAAGTTCTATGATATCAAACAAGCCGGCAGAACATTCTGCCTGCGACGACCTTGAAAGTGAGAACAACGCTTTTGCACCCCAATCAAAATAGTAGTTTTTATCATCCTCAAATTCAGGAACTTCGGCAAAACTTGACAAGATTTCTTTTACAGTTTTAGCACCGTTTTTTATTACAAAATCGTTGTAATCTTTGAAATTTGCTTTTTGCGAAATGTATTTCGCAAAAAACTTTTCAACAAATTCGGGAATATCTTTTGCTGACAGAAACCCTTGGTTTTCAGCCAATTCTTTGTTTCCCGAAGTTCTCAGCCAAATATTGTATGCGGGATAGGGATAGTCGCCTTTGCGACCAATGCGTCCGCTGAAACCGAGATCCGACCACGCACTTTGAGCGCACGAGTTGGGGCAGCCGTTTATATTGATTTTTATTGCCGGTATTTCATCAAGTTTTAGTTTGCTGTTTTTCAAGCGTTTGGCAATTGCTTTTTCTAAACCTTTGGGCAAGCATATACCCAAACGGCAAGTGTCGGCACCTGTGCAAGATACTATATTATTGATAGTTACAGGCAAATCAAGTTCAAACCCAAGATTTTTGAAAAATTCATATATATTGCCCAAATACTCTTCTTTGATATTCCTTATCTGAATGTTTTGGCGTGGGGTAAAGCGGATAACATCTTGTCCAAAATTATCTAAAAAATCTGCTATTTTTTCAAAAGTATTGTTGCTAATATTGCCGTTTACCACAGGAATTATCACCGAAAAAAGGTTTGATTCTACGTTGGTTTGTTTTTTAGCGTAACGGTTTTTCCAAATTTTAAACTCTTTGCTGGTATTATTAATCGGCTCAAAATCAGGAGTTTTGTACGAAATGTTTAAGACTGCGGGTTCAAAATCCAAAGATTTGTCGTCTTTGAGTTGGTTAAACTCTTCGTAAAAAAGTTTAAGAGTATCTTCTTCGCCGTTTTTGTAAAAAATATAGCGTATACGTGCTTTGTAGCGGTTTTTTCGGTTTCCATTGAGGTTGAAAAAGTTTTTTGCAGCCTTAGCCGCTCTAAACAAGTCTTTTTCGTTTAAAAAATCAAATGCCACCCAACCTTTGTGCGGATTAGAAGCCACGCTGCCACCCAATAAAACTTTGAATCCTCGTTGGTTGTTTTGAATTTTTGGTATAAAACCCAAATCTGCAACTAACGCAAAATCAGCGTCTTGTTCGTTGATATCGAATGCAATTTTTAATTTTCTGGGCATCGACCACGAATCTTTTTCGGCAATGAGTCGCGAAGTAAGTTCTACGGCGTAAGGGTACACGTCGAACACTTCTGTGCTGCTAATTCCGCTTTTTTCGTTCACAAGCATATTTCTGATAGTGTTTCCGCCTCCGCCTTGGGTCGAAAGTTCAGCATCTTTGAGAGTGTTTAAACTTGGGGTGATGTCGTCGAGCGCAACATCGTGAATTTGAATCTCTTGACGAGTGGTGATGTGTATATGCGAAGCATTGATGTTTTGAGCCACTTTTGATGCCTCTCTTAGTTGCTGAGGAGTAATCAAACCACCTACACAGCGCACTCTGAGCATATATCTGCCGTCTTGACGTTGCTCGTACACGCCCATAGGCACGCGGTTGGCTTTGAGTTGCGCACCGCTGATTTCTCCCTTCTTGAATTTTTCGATAAGTTGCTGATTATAATTGATATCAGCCTGCAAAGTTTGCGATAATCTATACATCTTTCGTTTAATTAATGGTTCGGGTGCAAAGATATGGAATGTAGTAATATATTCTATAATTAAGCACAAAATATAGATAATATTTCTATTTTTCGTTTCTAAGTAGAATAAACATCTTTTTAAACGACGCAATTATCTTGGATTTAGAAATGTTTTATAAAGTGATACCAAACCGCCATTCCCCCGAAAAAGTGTAAATTTTCTTCAACATTCCCCCGAAAAAGTGTAATTTTTTTCGATTATTCCCCCGAAAAAGTGTATTTATTTTTGATTATTCCCCCGAAAAAGTGTAAATTTGCAATTAGAATATTCAATGTAATCGCTATGAAAAGGTTTATATACAACAACTTAGTAAAATGGAAGAATAAAACTGACCGCAAGCCGCTTATTTTGTTGGGCGCAAGGCAAGTGGGCAAGACTTATATTATTAAGAATTTTGGCAAAAAGGAGTTTAAAAACTTTGTTTACGTCAATTGCCATCAAAACGAGTTCACCAACAATCTGTTTCATAATTTAATGGTAGAACGGATAGTTACTGAGATAGAAAGGTTTTACGATGTTAAGATTGTATGCGGCGAAACTCTATTGGTATTTGACGAAATTCAGGAAGCGCACAACGGAATTGCCTCGTTGAAGTATTTTTGTGAGGATATGCCCAACCTTCACGTTGTAGCCGCCGGTTCGCTCTTGGGAATTTCGCTTCGCAGCGATGAATCGTACCCTGTGGGCAAGGTGGAGACTCTAAAAATGTATCCGATGAGTTTTTCGGAATTTCTTATGGCGAAAGGTCGGCAAGGACTTGTGGATGTGCTTGACGAATTGGCGTGGGATTCAATGAAATCTATGAACGAAGAATATACTGAGTTGCTCCGTCAGTATTATTTTACAGGCGGAATGCCCGAAGTGGTAAAAACTTACATTGCCACTGGCGACACCTCTGCCACGCGAAAAGTTCAGCAAGATATTCTTGACGCATACCAACGTGATTTTGCCAAGCATACCAAATCGCAGGCCGAAAATATCCGCCGTATTTGGAACAATATTCCCGCTCAATTGGCGCGTGAAAACAAGAAATTTATATTTGGTGCGGTAACCAAAGGGGCGAGGGCTTCCACTTATGAGGAGGCAATTCAATGGCTTGTGGATGCCGGCTTGGTTTACAAAGTGGACCGTGTGCGCGATCCCTCTATGCCGCTGAAATTTTATGCCGATTCGTCCGCTTTTAAACTTTTTGTGCTCGACTGCGGACTTCTGGCGTGTATGAGTGAGGCTAATCCTAATGCTATGTTGCTGGGTAGTAACGCTTTTATTGAGTTTAAAGGCTCTTTTACTGAAAATTATGTGCTTCAACAATTGAAGGCTTCGGGCTACCAATCTGTGTTTTATTATTCAAAAGAAAAATCAACAATGGAGATAGATTTCTTGTACCAAACCTTAGAACGCATTGTCCCCGTTGAAGTTAAAGCCGAAGAAAACGTTAAAAGCAAATCGCTCTCCTCCTTTGTAAACTACGAATTTCAGGAGAGGAATTTTAAGGCAGTTAGGTTTTCGATGCGTCCATACATCGACCAAGATTGGATGGAGAACGTGCCACTGTATGCAGTGGAGAGTTTTGGACGGAGGAGATGAATTCTAAATAGTGTTTTATCCCCCCGACAGAAATAATCAATCTTATATAAACATCGTCATATACGCCGGAAGCAATGTTGTTTGACCATCGCGCTTGAAGTCTTTGGTATAAATCAGATACCTTTTGTCCACTATGTGCGAAAACTTTTCACAAAAGGCGTCGAGCGATTTGTGAGAGTTGTAGCCAGAGGATTTCACTTCAATGGGGTAAAGTTTGGCTCCCCGTGAAAGCAAAAAGTCGATTTCGTAGTTGTGTGTGTCATCCTTAGCCCAAGTGTAATAAAAAAGTTTGTTGCCCGTGGCGGTGAGCGTCTGGGCAATCATATTTTCGTAAATGTAGCCAAGGTTGGTGTTGAGTTTGTCGTTCAAAAGTTTCTGATATATAATGTTGTCGGTATGGTCTTTGTCCCAAAAGGCAAGCGTTACAAATAGTCCCGTATCGGCGCAGAAAATTTTGTATTTTGTAATGTCTTTGGTTAGCGACATACCAACATTTGGGTCATTGGAATGGTACGAAAAAAGTGTCGTCTTGCTGTCTTCGAGGTTTTTGAGCAATTCTGTCAACTTGTTTTCGTCCACATCGCCGAGCACAGCATACGGTTTGTAGCGGTTGTTGTTTTGGCTCAATTGCGATGGAATTTCCATAAACAGCGTCTCTAATCGTCCTGACGAGTCTAATTTTTGAAAATCGTCCTGATAAATTTTTATGATTCCGCGCTTAGCAAGGTCAACCATACTGAAATTGTTGGTTTCGAGATATGTGTTGACAGCCTGAGGCATTCCGCCAATGAGCATATAAAGCCTGAAATCGCGCATTTTTTCGCGGTGCGCCATATTGAGCGGCAACTTTTGGTCGTAAAAAGTCCGTAGCAATGGAACGGTTGCTGTATCGTTCAACGCCCACCTAAATTCCTCATAATCCATTGGATACAGCGTTATGCGCTCCTCCTCGCTTGGAATGGTTATGTCTTTGGTATTCTTTTTAATGCTTATGAGCGAACCTGTTTCGATATAGTCGTACCTTCCGTCTTTAACAAGGTATTTTATAGCCTGACGTGCCTTAGGGCAGTTTTGCACCTCGTCGAAAATGATAACCGATTTCCGCTCTTGTAACACAACATTGTAGATTGATTGTAGTTGCAAGAAAATGAAATCTTTGTTCATTAGGTTGTTGAACAGGGCTTTAACCTCGTCGGTTGCCTCAATGAAATCTATCAAAATGTATGATTCATACTCGTTTTTGGCAAATTGTTCCACAAGTGTTGATTTGCCCACGCGCCTTGCACCTTCAATCAGCATCGCTGTTTTGCCGTTTTGAATGTGTTTCCATTCAAGAAGTCTGTCGTATAGTTTGCGTTTGAATATCCGTTCCATAATCATTATTTTGATGTTGTAACGGATGCAAAAATAGTGCTTTTATTACATTTACCAAAATGTTTTTACCCAAAATATCCAAAAATACCGAAATGTTTTTGTCTAAAACCTCCAAAAATACCAAAATGTTTTTGCCAAAAATCTCCAAAAATACCGAAATGTTTTTACCCAAAATATCCAAAAATACCAAAATGTTTTTGCCCAAAACCTCCAAAAATACCGAAATGTTTTTACATAAACCCTCCCAAGATACCGTTCACTTCAAAATATGTCAATTTCCCGCAAATTTATTTCATTAAAACTGTCAAAACCCCGCAAATTTTATTAATCCAAGTCGAAATATGTTTTTTGACAATAATTAATTACTGCCATAATTTACCCATATTTTTTCTCCGTTACGTTTTCTATACCAACACGTTATGAGAATTGCGAGAACAATTGTTAAAATTCTTCCGGAATTTGCGGCGATGTTTCCGACGGAATTCTCTACGCCGTCAATTGGCAACATTCCCCACATCGTGTTCATTAAAATGTGCAAAAACATTGGCACGTACAAGTTGAAATTCCACGCCGTATAAAGCCACGAAAAAAAGATGCTGCCAAATGCCGTAACACCAAAAACCATTAGACATCCCACCAAATTGTCAGCCTGATAAAAATGTCCGAGTGTAAAAACAACCGCTGTCGGCAGTGCCGCTGCCCAAAAATTCCAATTACAAAACCTGAACAACATTCCAAACATAAAGCCCCTGAACACCGCCTCTTCTACAACTCCTGCCGTAAATGCTTTTGTGATAAAAGAGTCAAAAGAATATTCAAACCGTCCGAAAATAACGCCGCTCAATAACATCGGTAACACACACACCACGTCAAAAATCAACGCTTTAACTATCCCTTCTGACAATCCCCATGCTTTCAGAATGTTTTGTTTGCCGCTGATTATCCATATTGACGGAACGAGTATTATGAAGCCTAATAAAAATTTGCACAATTTAAACCAAGTTTCCGGACAATTAACCAAGTCTAAAACATATCCCATAACAGTAATTCTCTCGCCGTCGGCTAATGGAATAAAAGCCACCGATGTCAAGCAATAGTACAGCACAAAAA
>JAEEGK010010980.1_pt1 | contig 20793 bp, 12 predicted proteins | sample 8958771 | NCBI WGS metagenome assembly JAEEGK01 (sample SAMN16246547, study PRJNA631951) | gut metagenome | biome: gut microbiome; feature: rumen; material: SC-attached | host: Bos | place: Iran: Karaj | collected 2018-10
CATCAAAAGAATCATAAACATAACCTTTTCTAGTTAAGATTCTATATTTTTCTTTATCAATTTCATTAGAAATTTCATTATCATTAAGAATTTTATCATCAAAAATTTCATTATCAGATAAAAAGGTTTTATTAATTTTTAATTGATTATCATATTCTTTTCCAATGATTGAATGTTTTAATTCTTTAGTAATTTCATTTAATTGAAGAATACTTTTATTTGATAAATATGTTACATTCATACAACTTTGATTATTATCTTCATTAAAAACAAATGTTTCATTATTATTTTCTCCTTCAAATAATTCTGGTTTTTTAAATAAAAAAAAGCTTTTTTTATCTATATCTGATTTTAAATCATATTCTTCTTCTATTATATTTTTATTCTTTATACTTTTTTTTGAAAATAAAGAATGAGATGAATTTTTCTTATTTGTTCTAAAAGATACTTTCATTTGAATTCTATTATTTGATATTCTCTTTTTATATTTTTCATTTTGACTTAAAAATGATTTAAAAGAAGGGTTTTTAAATTTAATATTATTATGAAAATCTATTTTTTTATTTTCATTCAATTGATTTTTATTATTAAAAAAATTATTTATTATACTATCACTTTTTCTTCCTTTTTTTGTACCTTGCTTTTTTAATATTGATTTCTTCGTTTTTATTTCTAAAAGAGTATTTGTTTTTACAAAAAGATTATTTGTATTTTTTGGTTTTTCCTCAATAATATTATTTTTTTCTTCTTCACCTAAAGCATTCATTGTTTTTTGTTTTAAAAAAAAAACATAATCTTTTAAAGTTTGTTCTACTTTACATAAATTATCATTATTTTTATTTTGAATGATTTTATCGTTTGTTTCTTCTATTAATTGATCGAAATTATCGAGATTAAAAGGATTTTTTGATTCTCTCTTTTTTGTTGAATTTTTGGAAGATGATTTCCAAATATCCATTAAATAATTAATTTCAATATATACTTATCATATTAATTTAATTCTTTTTTTATAATTTATTGGAATTGAATAAAAAACTTAAGTGAGAAATAAATTTCAATTAAAAAATTTAAAAATTATATAATTTGGGAAATTTAAATTTTTCAAAATAATTAATTAATGTATTTAAATAAAAACTTAAATGATTTACTTTAAAAAATAATATAATTAATTTCATATATACATTTTTTTTATTTTCAAATTATAAATATTTATTAATAAAATAATACAATTTTTATTTTTCCCATTTTATAATTTGATATTCAATTGAATAACTTAAAACAATATATTAATTAAAATTTATATTTTAATCTTAATAAAAATAATATAAAACAAAAAAGAATTAAATAATATCAAATAATAATTAATTAATTTAGCATAATAATAAAAATATCATTCTTGAAAAAATATCCATTTGAATTTATTATTTATATTATTATTTGTAATACAAACCTTTTCAAACGTCACTATACAATTTACAATCTAAATAAAAAAATAAGGGAATTAAAATAGAAAAAAGTACAAAAAAGATAAATAACATTAAAACTCATCTGCCCAATTTTTATCATAATCAGAAGGAATATGTTCTTTTTTTCCTTTTTTATTATTATTAACAGTAATATTTTGTTGTTCATGAGAAACCATATTTTCATAAGGACATTCAGTAGATAAATATTTATTCATATCTACAGTAATAGGAATATAAGGAGCTTCAATACAAAAATCATTTAATTTCTCAAAATCAAACTCATTAAAAAACTTCATTTTTTTCAAATTATTAATATTACAATTTCTCTTATTAACTTCCTTAGTTAATAACAAAGAAATAAAATCATTAACAAAAGAAAAATCATTTTCTGAATTAGGAAAGGAAATATTTTTATGTAAAACTTCTTTATAAATTTCAATAACATCATGAGCAGAGTTTCCAAAAGGATAATTCCCATAAAAAATTTCAAACATACAAATTCCAAGAGACCAAATATCACAACTTAAAGAATAACCTTTTCCTTGTAAAATTTCAGGAGCAATGTAATGTGGAGTTCCAATAACAGTTGAAGTATAATTTTTTAAAACTTTTGCAGTTCCAAAATCAATCATTTTTAAATAACCATTTGAGTCTATCATTATATTTCCTGGTTTTATATCTCTATGTGCTATACTTTTTTTTTGTAAATATTCTATCATTAATAATATACTTCCTATAAAAAATTTAGTCTCATTTATATTATTTAATTTTACTCTTGTTGATAAATAATCATTTAAGTTTTTACCATTTACATATTCTATTAAAAGAAAACAGTATAAATTATTTTTCATACTTTTTACCATTTTTACTATAAAAGGATGATCTAATGTTAGCATTACTCTTCTTTCATTTACAAAATATTTTGCTAACATTTTTTGTGCTTCTACACTTTTTCTTGATAAAGCTTTTATTGCATATATATTTTTTTTATTATGTACTAATGAAACAGAACCAAATTTTCCTCTTCCTAAAAATTTAATATAATGTAAATCATTTAAGTTTATTGAAGTATCTTGTAAAGCAAATTTTTTTAATAAATAATTTTTCATATTTTGATCATTTAATATTATATCAAAATCATCTTTTAATAAAATATAACAAACAACTTTATCAATTGCAATAACTGATGTTGTTGTTTTTGAATCAGAATAAAAAATTGCATTTTCTCCAAAGCAACTTCCACTTTCTAATTCCCTTATATAAACACCATTCTTTGTTAATTCAACTCTTCCTTTAGAAATTAAATAAAAAGAATTTAATTCTGTATTTTCATCTATTATTATTTCTTTAGAATTATATTTCTTCTTTTTTAACTTTGAAGCTAAATTTTCTAAAATTTTCTCAGATAAATGTTTAAATAATGTTAATTTTCTTAATTTTTCTAATCTATTAAGTAAATTTAAAGGTTTTTCTTTATTTAAATCTATTTTCATTATTTTTGACAAATTAATAATATCTGCTTCTAAAGACAATAAATCAGGATAAACTTTTAAATTATCTAAAAGATTTTGTTTAATGTCTTTAAAATAACCATCACCTATAATTTTTCCTTTATCTGCTATTACTATATCATCTTTATATATTGAACCTTCAACAACAAATAATATTCTTTTTGGATTTTTTTTATAAGCATCTTCACTACTTTCATCATATATTTTTTCATTTTGTTTATATTTAATAATATGAAAATGTTTAAATAAATCATAAAGAATAGATTCAGTAAATATAATTTTTAAATTTTTAGATTTTTCAATACAATCTTTAAAAAAACAAAATAATATAACATCAACATAATTATTACCTAAAGCTTCTATTAAATTATCTTTTGTTAATTCATAACAAATAGTTTTTTCAATGGCAATAACATCCATCATTCTTTTAGTATTAATTAAAATAGCATTTTGACCGAAATAATCATATTGTTTTAATTGTCTAATTTCTTTAATTCCAATTCTAATAGAAACAATTCCTTCTTTAATAATATATAAACTATCTCCAATTTCTCCCATTTTAATTATTTTTTCATTTTGAATAAAAACTTTTAAATTTTGTTTCTCAGCGACATTATATTTAGAAATAGAATCTAAAGATTCAAAAATACTTATTTTATTTAAAAAATCAAATTTTTCTTGTAAAATTTTTTCATTAATTCTTTTTTGAGTATTTCTAAAAGAATGTCCATCAAAAGTATAAGTTTCTACATTTTCTAAGCAAATAACAGTTTCTTCTCTTTTTTGTTGAGTAATTAAACTTAATTCTCCAAAGCAATCCCATTCATTATACTTTCTTTTAAATTTACCTTTTTCTAAAGCTTCAACAGATCCTTTTGAAATTATATAAAAAAAATTTCCTTCATCTCCTTCTTTATATATTACTTTCCCTTTATTAAAAGTACAAAAAACACATTCTTCAATTGTTAAATTTAATAATTCAGGAGTAATGTCTTTAAAAACAAAATAATTTTTTAATGTTTTTCTTAAATTATTTTCTTCTTCTTCTGTCATAATATGATTATTATTAATGTTTTCACTTTCTAATTCATCAATTTCAGAATATGATTCAATATCAATACTTATTATATACTTTTGACTTTGGCATTGAGATAATACTTTATCTCTTGAAGTTATTGAATTTCTTTTTATATTTGATAAACTTAGATTTTTTTTTTGATTATATAATTGATGTAAAACAAATTCTCCACTTTTAATTGTATTAATTTTTTTACCGATATTATACTTCTTTATATTATTTTGATAAGGTATTATTGATAAATTATTTTTTTTATATGATTGATTTGTATTATTATTTGTTGTTAAATTTGATGTGTTTAGATTTTCTAATAATTTATTTTCAACTGGAATTTCATTAAATTTATGGGTTATACCTATAATATTATTTAAAATATATTTTTATTTTTTTTTTTACTTTGACAACAAACTACTCCCATTTTAATTTTTTAATTTATATCAAATAAATAAGTTAATTTAAAAGAAATATATATTTTTTTTTTATTTACTGAATTTTAATTACAATTTTATTTTTATTTTTTTTAAAATTTTTTCATTTTTTCTATTAATTCTTCTTTCATTTTATTTTCTTTAAAGCCCTTTTCAATTTTATAAATTGAACGAACTAAACTTTTTTGTGCTCTTATCATTTGATCTTTTACATTTCTTCCTGTTTGTTCTTCACTAAAAGATTTTGTGTGTTTTCTTATTTGTCTTTTTTTTTCTCTTATTTTTTTATCAAGTTCTTCTTTTTTAATTTCTGTTAATATTGATTTTTCATTTTCTAAATTTGCTATTTTATTATCTTTTTCAAATATTATTTCATTTAATTTAATAATTTTTTCTTCTAATTGTTTTTTTTGCTTTGATATTTCATTAACTTTAATATCTTTAATTTGTATTAAATAATTAAATTCATCTTGTTTATTTTTTAAAAATTTAGAAATATAAATAAATATTTCTTGAATTGTTTTATGAACATTTTCATGACAATCAATTTCAAAATCATAATTTATAGTTAAGTAATCATCATTAACTTTATTATAATAATATTTATTTAATTCTTCTGATAATTTTTGTATTTTTCCTAAAGAAACAAAAATTTGTTGATTAATATTATCATAATATTTACTTATTTCAAATATTTTATTTTTAAAAGTTCTTAAGTCTTTTATTTCTTTTTTTAATTTATTAAAATTTTCAGAATTAATTTCATTATTTCCTTCAGCATTTATATTATTTGTTATAGTAGAAATTCCTAATAACTTTGTAGTACTAAAACTATTATTATTTCTTTTATCAAATAATATTTTATTTTTATTATATAAATCGTCTTTTAATTTAGAAATCATTTTTTCCATTTTTAATATGTAATCTCTGTTTTGTTCAATTTCAAATTTATTTTTCATATTTTCTTCAGTTAATCTTAAAATTTCTTGTTGTTGTTCTTTTATTTTTTTAATATTCTCTGAGTTTTCAAGTCTAAGAAACATATTGTTTTTTCTTTCTTCTGTATAATATGTTTTTATTTCTTCGGGATCTGTTATTCCTCCTAATATTGTTGTTGTTATAAATTTAGAATTTTTATTTGATTTATTATTCTTCTTATTTAAATTCTTTATTAATGATGATTGATTGTGCTCTCTTGGAGTTATCATTTTTTCAAAACGATTGAAATAATTTTGAATCATTACTTCTTTTTTATTTTATTTTTTATTTTTTTCTTAAATTTAAATTTATTCTTTTATTTATTAAATATATTTTTATTATGAGAAATGAAATATACATTCTTAAAATAAAAATTTACCCAAAATTTAATGTAATAAGTTTAATAGATTTAAATTAGATTTTAAAGGAATTTTAATACTGTGAAATAATATTTAAATAGTTTTTTAATTTTTATATTATATTAATTTAAAAATTGATATAAAGAATTTTTCTCTTAATTCTTTATTTTAAAGAAAGTGATATTAAATAAACTTATATTACCTATAAATTATGTTTAATTATTAATATTATTAAATTCTTATATTTTATTCTTTATTAAATATTGTATTAAATTAATAGACAAAAGTTTTTCATATTATTTTATTAAGTATAATTAAAAATGTTAATATAAATAAATGAAAAAATATTTGATTCCATTTTCAAATTTTTTAAAAAAAAACGGGGTAATAAAAAGTAAAACATATTTTTCAATAGTATATCAAAGAATGGAAGAAAAGAATTCATTTGAAGAAATTATAAGTAAAGTAATAAGAGAAACAAATCCTTATTGTAAGCATAAAACTTTTAATAATTTTAGTATTAGCAAACTCTATTTTTGAAAAATTTATTATTAATGATGATCAAATAATAAAAACTCAATTAAAAAACCTTTTATCAATTTACTCTCGTTTATTAAAAAATAAATTATTTCATTATTTTTATAAATGGAAATTTAAGCTTTATTTCCCTAAAAATAATAAACAAAAAAATCAAAATTCAAGAAATAGAAATCAATTATTAATAATAAATTCAAATAATGCTTTTACTAGATTATATGAAGATTCTAAATATAAAAAAAGTTATTTATTAGCTTTAAAGTTATTATATCAATTAAAAGAAAAAGAAAATTGTCCTTTTCATCCTAAAATAAATAAATTTAAGTTTGATTTCTGTAACAATAGTCTTTTCTTATTAAATAATAAAATTGAGAAATTAAAAAGATATAAAAGAAATTGTTTAACAAATATAAATGAAAACTCTAATAACTCAATAAATATTAATAATTTATATAATAAAAATAGAAATAAAAGAAATATAAATTTTAATTTGTCAAAATTATATAATAAAAAAAAATATAATGAAAAATCAATTTTTAATTCAGCAAATTCTTCTTTTTATAATACTTTAACTAAAAGTCAAGTTTCTCCTTTATCTAATTCAAATAATTTTTATAATCAAAATGATAAAATGAATGAACAAAAATTAACTTTTGATTATAATTATATAAAAAATGAAGATAATATTAAAACAAAAATCGAAAAAAATTTAATAAATAATTTAACTACTCCTAATGAAAGTTATTCTAAAAACTTTAATGATAAAAATATAGAATTAAACTCAAAAGTTTCTTCTCTTAGAAATTCAAATAATTGTATTATATTTGATGAAAAAGACAAAAAAGACAAAAATGAAAAATATTCATTAACTTATGAACAATTAAATATAAAAGGTAATAATATTTTAAAAAAAAATGATAATATAATTTTACAATCTATTCCTGATGAAGCTTTATTTTTTTATGCTGAAACTTTTTTATCTAATGATAATTCACTTAAGAAATTTAGATTAAATCAAAAAAAAAAAAATAAGAAAAATTTTTAAATTAATTATTCTTAATTATATTTAAAAAAAAAAAATAGAAATAATAATTTTATATAATTTAATATTTTAATTTATATTTATTTTTTTCTTTTTTTACCTCTAAATTTAATTTGTTGTTCAGTTCGATAATTATGATTTTTATGATTTTTAGCATAATTTTTGTATTTTTCTTCTTTTTTCAAAAAGGATTTAGGAATATTAATTTCTTGTTCTTCTTCTAAAATTTCAGAATCAGAATCATTTTCATTTAATTGTTCAATTCTATTTTTTTGAAGTTCTCTAAAAATTCTTTCATTATCTGTTATATCATTCATATTTTTTATTTTTTCTTTTTCTTTTAATGAAATATTATTTAATTCATCTTCTTCTTCTTCTTCTCTTTTTTTTTCTCTTTTATTATTTAAATTATAATTTGTATCATTTTTTTCATTTGAAATTTTCATTTCTATATTCAAAATATTATGTTTATTTTTAAGATAATTAACAAGATTAAAATTATTAAAAGGAGATTTAATTGTTTTATTTTTTTTAGATTCAAAAGTTTTTCCAAATTTTGAATTTTTTAAATCAAAATCTAAAGAGTTATTTATTTTAATATTATTCATTAATTGTTCTATATTCTTCCTATTTTTTTCTAAATTTTCATTATTAATATTTCTTTGAAATTTAATTGCTTTCTTTTCATCATTCTCAATTAATTTCTTAACTTTATTAATATATTCCATTTCTTGTTTTTTAATAATAGCTTCACTATTAATTTTTTCTTCTTTTTCAATTTTTTTTATTTTATTATTACAAACATTAACAAAGTCATTAATAAATCTTAATAAAGGAGAATTTCCTAATTCTAAAACAATTCTTTCAATAGAAAAGTCTTTTAATTTAGATAATTTAATCATCATTGATTTACTTAAAACTGTATCAGGATTTAAATTTAATTTTCTTCCAACATAATCTCTAAAAAAAAAAATTTCTTCTAATAAACTAATTTGTCTATTTGATTGATATAAAGAATAATTCATAGAATAAAACTCATAAGAAACAATCGGTTTTTGATAACTTTTCATAGAAATTTCATTTGATTTTTTAATACATTCAATAAGCGAATTAAAAGGATAATTAGGATTATTGTTTAAACTTCTTTCAATTAATTTTTTTTTTAAAATATCATAAATATATAATAAAAAATGAGTATCACATCTTGCATAATTAATCATTTCTTTACTTAAAGGTCTTATTCGCCAATCAGCTAATTGATATTTTTTATCAGTTTCATAATTACATAAAGATTCTAATAAATATTTTAAAGAAAAAGAAGGAAATTGTAATATTCTACTTGCTTGTCCTGTATCAAACATATTTACAATATATAAACCAAAATCTTTTTGTAACCATTGAATATCATAATCACCTCCATGAAATATTTTTATTATTTTTGGATTTGTTAAGATTATATTTAATTTATTTAAAGAATTTCTTAGTTTTAAAGCATCTATTATATAATCTTCTTCTCTATCACTTATTTGAATTAAACATGTTATTCCTAAATAACTTTCTTTTGAATGATGTTCTAAGTCTATTGATATTTCTTTTAATTTTTCGAATTTTTCTAACATTTTATTTAATTCATCTTCTTCTTCTATATAAGTTAATTTAGACTCATTTAATGGAAGATATTTTTGGTAAGTAAATGTAAATTTATTTAAATCAACATTATCTGAATTTTTTATTTCTATAAATTTAATTAAATTTTCCTTATTTTTACTTTTTATATATTCATTTGTCAAATTTTCATATTTTTCTTCTTCTTCATTAATAAAATCTTTTATTTCTTTTTCATAAGGATTATTAAAAAGAAAAGTTCTTAATTTCTCATTTTTTGAATCTGAATAATTTATTTCATAAGTTTTATTTTCTTCTCTTAATTTCGAAGCATTAATAATGTCTTCATTAAGAGGATATTTTGCATTAGGTTTTTCCTTAATTTTAGGAATAAAAGGATAATAAGAATTATCTATATCTTTAATATCAATTATATTTTCATTTTTAAAATTTATGTTTTGATATTCTTTTTCTTTAACAAGTTTATATTCATTTTTTATTTCTTCATCTGTTTTTTCCTTTTTTATTCCTTTTAATATATCTATATTATTTGATACTTTTTCTAACATATCATCAACTCCATTTTTAATATCATTAAAGTTGTTAATATTAAAATCTTCGTTGTCTCTGTTTATTATTATAAAAAATTTTTTGATTAATTTTTCTAATTTATTTTCAATCATATTATGAAGTTTTGAATATTCTTCACTTGAGTTTTGAAAAATTTTTTGATTAATTATTGATATTTTTTTAAAGTATAATGATACTTTTTTAATTTCATTAATCAATTTAGTTATATAATCATCTGATTCTGTATTAATTATATTTTCTAGTTTTTCATGTTTGTCCTTCATTAAGATAAAAATTAATATTATTTTATTTATTTATATTAAAAAAAAAATAAATTTCAATTTTAAAATTATTAATCATTTTTTTTTAAGTTTTATTATCAAATGATTTACATTCTTTTATATATTTATCAATAATCATTTTCAAATAAATAGAAAATTATAATTAATAATTCTATTTAAATAATTTTATTTTTTCCCCTTTTATACATTAAATAATAACAATATTTAAATTAGACAGATAACAACACCATTCCTTTTCTTATAGACAAATACTTAATTTCTTCCAATAAAAACAATATAATGTTATTTACAATAAACATTATTAAAACACAAAAAAAAAATATAAAAAAAACTTATAATTAAATTTTAAAATACACACTTTTTTTAATAAAACATCACTAATTTTTAGAACAACAACCATTATCATCCTTAGTACTATGAACACTAGTTCTATTAGATGAATTTTTTAATTTAACAGTATTTCTTCTTCTCTGATCAGAAAACACAATATTTCCATTACTAGCATATTTTTCCATTCTATCTAAAATTTTTTCAATTAAAAAATCCATAGCTTCATTAACATTTTTTCCTTCTTTAACACTTGTCATAAAGCAACCAATAAATCCATTATCATCAGAATTTTTTTTATTAATTTCATCACATTTATTATATTCACTTTCATTAATTAAATCACATTTATTTTGAATTAAAATACAAGGAATTTTATCACCATCTAAAAAACAAGTAGAATCATCAACTGATTTTTTCCAATTTATTGTTTCTTCTAATTCATTTATTTTTGTTACATCATTTATAACAACACATCCGTGACTGTCTTTAGAAAATATTTTTGTTATTGTTGGACTCTTATCTTGTCCTCCTATATCCCACATTTGAATTCTATATAATAAATTTTTATGTTCATATATTTTAAAACCAAATTCAGATATTATTGTTGATTTATATTTCTCACTAAATGTATTTTTTGTCCATTTATTCACAAAGGATGTTTTACCTGATGCTGGAGGACCTATTACTATTATTTTTAAATCTGTTCGAAACTCTGTTTCCATATTTTTTTTATTTTTTTTTTTTAATATTTTTTATTAATTCTTTTAACTTTTTGACAAAATTAAATGTAATGAAAAATTGAAAATATTTAAATGTATTTTTTAAGTAATTATGAATAAACAAATTAAAATTTATATTAAAATAGTAAATATATCTTTCATATTAGTAATATTATTAGTTTTTAAATTAGATATATTTAAAGAACTTAAAATTTATTAAAAGTTTTAATGTTAGAATTGGTATGTTTTAATTTCTTTTTATTTAAAATCATTTTAAATTGATTTTAATATTATTTTAATTAATATTTTAATCAATAATTCAAATCTAAAAATTCTAAATATATATTTCCTTTCCATATTAAAATAATGGATATTGATAAAAAACAATTTATATTAACTTTATTAATAATATTGTTTTATACTTCATTTGAAGATAAAGTTATTGAAGAAGATAATGAAGCAATATTAAAAGAAATAAAAAAAGGATTAAGTGATTTAAATATTACAAATAAAGATTCAATAAACCAAAAAGAATTTGTTAAATTATTTAAATATTTAATAAATGAAAATTATAATAAAGAAGGAATGCCTTCTTCAAATATAGAAGATAATTTTATGTTTAAAGTAATAAGACAAGTTTTAGAAGGTGTTCCTGAAATAATAAAGATAGAAGATATTCCTATATATTTAAACCCAAAAAAAATTGAAACAATTTTTAATAATTTATTAGGAAATATGAATTTCGACAAATTACTTTCTGATATAGGAAATGAAATTGATAATTCTGTTGAAGAAATAAAGAAAAAAAATGAAGAATATAATAAAAAAGAAAAAGAAGATTATTCAAAAATTGATTTGTAAAAACAATTATTTAATAAATATTTAAATTATTTATTCTATACAATTTATAAATAAAAAATACAATTATAATTATTTTAGTTTTTTTATGTTTATTTCTGAGAAAAAAGAATAAAAAAAAAGCCAAAAAATAAAAAAATGAAAAATTTAGGTTTTAATAAAAAAAAAAATTAATTAGAATCCAAAAAATTTATTAGTGATAAGAAAAAAAAAATAATGAAATGAAATAAAATTTAATTATCAAATTATATAATTTAAAAGATCTAATTCATATATTATTTTAAATTCCATGGAGAAAACTATATTTATAAGATTTAATATAATACTTATAATAATTGTATATTCTTTCATTTTCTTTTTTTTTTCAATTTGATTATAATTATAATTATAATAATAAAAGGTTCCTGTAATGATAATTAAAATAGCAATAAAATTTCCATTTTTATTTAAATTTAACTTTTCATAAGATTTATTTTTTAAACCGCAAATTCCAATAAGAGAAAAAATAAAAATCCAAAAGCCATAAATAATTAAAAAAAAAAATAAACCTCTTTCATTTATTAAAGCATTCATTTCTTTATCTATTCCAAAAGAAACCCAATAAATTCCTAAAAATAACATTAAAAAAAATAAAAAATAAAATACAATTGTCATCAAATTTTCTTTTCTTACAAAACAACTGATAATATTATAAAAATTTAAAGATTTAGGTTCAAAACCAGTTTCAATTTTATTAATTTCTATTAATAAAGTTAAAAAGCCTTTATCAACATTAATATTATTTTTAGAAGAACTTTCTAAAAAAGGACAATTAATTTCTTTAGAATAATTTAATCCTTCATAAAAACTAACTTCTCTTTTAAGATTTGAATCAAAATCACATTTAGTTCCAATTAAAATTTTAGGAAATTTTTTTCCAACTAAAGCATCTAATTTTTCTTTAATAATTTTAATTAATTCAAAACTTTTTTTATTAGTTATTTCATATACTAACATATAACCATTAATTCCAAAAGAAAATTTATTAGGTGTGTATATTGTAAATTCTGTTTGACCTTCAAAATCTATTATTTCTAATTCTATTGATTCGTTATTCATTATAAATAATTTTTTTATATTATTTTGAATTGTTGGCTCGTAAGTTTCTTCAAATATATTATCTTTAAATCGTTTAATTAAAGAACTCTTTCCAGAACATTCACTCCCTAAAAGTAATATTTTTCTTCTTTTCATTGGTCTTCCAAATTTCAAAATTGATTCATTCAAATTATTTAAATCTATCATTTAATATTAAATTATTAATTTGACTTTTATTCCATTTTTATAAATTATAAATTAATTACTTTTTCAAATTATATTATATATGTTTTTAAAAAATTTTTTTTTTCTTTTTTATTAAGTGTATTATTGAGAGATATTAAATTAATGTTTTTGCTCTTTTATTATATTAATTCTGTGTTTTAAATTTAGTTTTTTTTTCTATTTTCTTATTTTATTAATTTTTAGATTATCTTCTTTTTAAAATAATCATTTTTCTCTAAGCTCAAATTTTCTTGGTTTATATTTGTGGTTATTATTTTTTTAAATTAATATACTTTCATAAATATAATTTGAACAACAGCTTAAATTTTTAAGAAACAAATAGAATATTTAAGCTTCATTTAATTTTCCCATTGTAAAATTATGATGTTCTATTACAATTAAAAACTTGTTTCATTTGATTATCATCAATAACACCATTACAATTATTAAAAAAAAATAAAAATGTAATTAATAGTATTTTTTTGTCTTCTTCATTTGGTTTTCCTCTCAAAGAAGAAAAAAAATTTATTATTTTTTCTTGATTTATAAATCTAGAAAAAATGTTGCATCTTCTTTTATTATATGTAATCTACATTTGTTAATCAAAAGAATGAAAATTTTGCATTTGTTGGTATTTTATTATTATATTTTGTCCCTTTTCTAATAGCTCATTACATTATTTTATTTATTTATTTTCATCTTTTCTTTCAAATTGATTTGAATATGTGATTGGAAATCTGACATTTTTTATTTTTGTTATATTATGAATTTGATTTGAGAATATTTTATTATTTATATTGATATAAATGGCCTTATTGATAATAAATTAAGAATTTTATTAGGAAATTGAAAAGAAAAAAAATTTATTAAGGATGTTGTTAAAATATAGGTAAAGGAATTCAGAAAAAAAAGATTAAATCAACTTTATCAGAAAAATTTATAGAAAAAATATATGAACATTTTAAATAGAATTTTAAGTAATAATCTTTTAATTATTAATTATTATTTAATATATATTCCCGCTTGTAATTATTTTATTTTTTAAAGAAAATAATATATTTACATATATTAATTTATATCTTACATTATCATTTCCATATATTTACTTTTTAAATTCTTTTCACTTTTTGAAAACAATTTTTTTTTATTGTTTTTTTTAAGGTTAAAATATTTTAAAAAAAAAGAAAAAAAAAAATTAAAATGAAACCAAAACAAAGTTTAAAAATTGAATTAATGCCAGACAACAAATGTTTAATAGAAATAAAAGCAAAAGAAAGTAATTCAATTCAATCATCTCTTGTAATAAACAATACAAATAAATCAAATAATTTAATATCAACAAGTAAAGAAAATGAAAATAAATCTCAAAACGATATTTCAAATTTAAACGATAGTGATATTTTAAGTATTTCAAAAACAGATTCTTCAGTTTCAATAAATAATGACATTAAAAAACAAACAGAAAATAATTCAAATATGTTAATAAGTTTTTCTAATATTTCAGAAGCAAATATAAATAATAATGGAAATTCTTCTTTAACTAATTCAATTGTTTTTAATAAAGATAAAGAAAATAAAGATGAATCTTTAACACCTTCAACTTTATGTAATTATTATCAAAAATCAAATAATAATACTCCAATTAATAGTAATAGAATCAATAATTATATTAATAATAATAATAATCATATTAATTCATATAGAGTTAATCAAAAGAATTTAAATTTCATTTTCAGTGAAATGAATAACTCAAATGAAAAATTTAATGTTTCTAAAAAGAAAACTCCTATAAAATATACTAAAAGTCAATTATCAAATCATGATGAAAATAATGAGTTTGTTGAACAAAGAAATTTACTTTCTTTATTTGAAAAATCTAATAAGAATTTAAGTAAAAAAAATGAATTTAAAATTGAACAAACAAATAAAATAGAAATATTAAATAATACATCATCAAATAATTCCAATTTTATAAATAAATGTTCATATTTTTCTTTCTGTGGAAATAATACTAAACAATCAAATAATAATAATTTTTTTCAAACAACATTAACAACTAAAAGTAATAATGAAATATTTGATGAATCTGATTATATAAGTCCTAAATTTAATTATTCAATTGATAAAACTGAAGAAAAAAAAATAAATACAATTCAACAAACTAATAATTTAACAAAAAATAATATTCCTGAAATAATTCATAGAAAAGAACATTCTTGTTTAGTTAAAAATATAGTAAATTCAAATCTTCAAAAAGCAATAATAACAAAACATACAAAATATTCATCAAGTTTTAATTTACCTAATAAACAAAATAATCATTTAGAATCAAATATTAAAATAAATAAAGAAAATGAAAATAATTCAAATAAAAAGAATATAATAAAAACAATAGATTTAAATAATCAAATTCATGATACTCAATTATCTCATTCTTCAAATAAGAAAAAAAGTAAATCAAAAGAAAAAAAAAATGATATATTACAATTAAAAACAATGAGAGAAAAAATAGAAAATATAATATCAAAAAATATAAGTCTTTTAACAAAAAAACCATTTAAAATAAATAGAAAATCTCCTTCTCCAACATCAAAACCTCAAAGACCAAAATCAGTGAATAAAACAATAAATTTTATAAACAATATAAAACCATTATCTTTTATAACAAATAATATTCAAAATATAGAATTAAAAGATATAATGAAAGCAAAAATAAAATATTCTCCTTCTCCTAATACAAGAAATAATTTAAAAGGTAAAAACTTAAGAAAAGAAAAAGCTTTAAATCAAAAAAGAAAAATTGAAGTTTCCCCTTCTTCTACTCATAATAATAGTTCTTCTTTTTGTGATGTTAATTTAAAGACTAATCCAAATTTAAAAACTATTACTACTATTAATACTGCTTCTAAGTCTTATAAACCTAACAATTCTTCTTATTGTGAAATTTCAAATAAAAAAAAGTTAAAAGTTATTCAAAATTTTTCTAAATATAAAAAAAAAAGTGTTATTAATCAAATTCAAAATAATAATATTTTGGCTGTGAAAAATAAACCTGTTTTTTCTGATAAAGTTAATAAGATTGGAGGAGATGAAGATAATGTTAATTTTAATTTTGATGATATATAAAAATCATTCATTCATATAAGTTTTTTAATTTATTTTGATTTATTTTAAAATATAAATCATTACATTTTATATTTTAATATATTCATTTTATATATAATATAACTCAAAAATATTAATTTATTATTATTTATTTTTCCCATAATTGTAAATAGGTTATATTAAATTTTATTAATTTTTTTATTTAATAAGCATATTAAAATCAAATAATCCATAGAATGTATTTATTAAATAAAAAAATGAATTTGTTTTAAAAACAATAAAAGTGTAATATTGATTGATTCAAATTATTTTAATTTTCAAAATATTGAAATTTTTCTTTTAATGTTTAATGATTATATACGAAGTTTATAAAAATAATTTAACTATTGATATATAAATACTTCTTCAAATATTTATGTATCAAGTTTATATAATATAAAATATAAACAAAAATATTATTAATCTTAATATGATTAATTTAAATTTTCTTATTTTCTTCAAAAAGACAAAATATAATTAAATAATTTATTTAAATTTTTTAAACAAAAATTTAATTAAGTTATAAAAAAATGTCAAACAAAAAAAATATGATTGAATTATTAAAATTAGGGTATACATTTAATTTTAATTTTTCTTTTGATTCATTATGTTCTATAATTAAAGATATACAAACAATGGGAGAATTATTGAATTTATTTCAAAAAAAATGGATTTCAGATGTAATAATCTTACAAGGAGATAAAACTTTTTCAAAAGATACATTTTTTTATTTTAAATATAAACAATTAATTAGCTTATATTTTAAAACAATAAATTTTTTTGAAACTGATTATTTTTTAAGAATAGAATATCAATTATATAAAACAAAACCGAAATTTTTTTCAATTTTTTTTATTTTTAATTTACATTATATAGATGAAGATTTATGTCAATTATTCTTAGAAATTCATTTTGAAAATATTAATTTAAATAAACTTATATTAAAAGGAGGTTATAAAGAATTTTTAGAAAATTGTAAAATATTATCAAGTTCAATTCAAAGAAATAAAATATTTGAATTTTGTAATGCTAATCTTTTAATAAATAGTGATTATGATTTAATAATGAATATTACTACTCATTATACTTTATTTAAATTATTTTTACCAAATCTTAAAAGTATTTCTTGTTTAAAACAAAATAATGAAGAATTAGATAAAAATAATAATAATGGAAAATTAACTAATGAAATGGTATTAAATATATTTTTAAAAAATAAAAAAAAATATGAATTTTCTACTAATAATATAATAATTAAAGTAGAAAAGTTTAAATCTTTGGAAAATTTTTGCTTTTTAAAATATAAAATATTACAATTTGGAAAATTAAAAAAATCACCTTTTTATTTTATTAATGTTTCAATAAGAAAAATAAAAAATAATCATACTTTTGTTTCTCTTAAATTATCATTTAATTCTCCATACCCTAAAAAATTTATTATATCCATAGAAAATTATTTAAATCAAATTTTAATAAATTTAAAAGATATTTGTTCATATTATACTCTTAAAAATAACAACAAATTATTATAAATTAAATAAAAAAAAAGTTAATGTAAATTTTGTTTAATTTGTAAAGTATTTACCCATAATTTATAGTGTTTGGTTAATTGGTATTTTCAAATTGTAAAATTCATTTTATAAATAATATAAATTAAGGTATTTTAGAAGGGTTTGTTATTTAAGTATTTTTTATATAAATAAAAAATTAAAAAATAATTATTTTATGTGGAATAAAAAACCTTTAATCTTCACTATTAAGAAGGGTAATTGTTAAAGATATTATCTAATCATCATCTAATTTTCTTCTAAAATCTTCATCTTTTTGGAATAATTCTTCATAATCTAAATCTTTCAATTCTTCATATTTATTTTTCGCTTCTTCTCTAGCTCTTTGTTTCTCACTTATTACATCAATATTAACGTTCCAATTTTTATCGGTGATAGTGGTCAAGTTACCAATTAATTGGAATCTTTCATTCCATATTTTAACTTTCAAATCGTGTCCGGATGTGCAGAAAAATATTGGATTATGATGACAGCATACCGACGTGATACCATGTTTATGTGCTTGCCATTCATTTAATAAAATTGGGGTAAAATCCATTGAATTTCCAATTTCTAACAAATCATTTAATGATATAACGACACCATTTCCTGTATCGGGGTCATATTTAGGTAGTTTTAAGAGCTCTTCTTTTTTCCTTTCGAGCTCAGGACTTAGTACAGTTTTTTTTTCAAAATTTGGTATCACATTACTATATTCAATTTTCGAACAGGGTAGCATTAATTTCAAATAAGTAATATAATTAGTTATATCATATGCTTTTACATATCCGGTTTCATCTCCCATAAATAATATATTACTTACTTTTTCAAAACAAGCACATTTTACGGGAAAGGTTTCCAAAGTATGATTATCATTTATACTTTTATTTACTAATTTATAATCTCTCATTAATTTTTTAGGCTTAGTCAAAATCAAACTCCAAAAGTGAACAATGCCATCTTGATCACATACTACTATTCCAGGATATTCATCTAAAAAATGGCAAAAAATTACTTTCTTGTGTTCAGTTAACGTACCCTCACTTGATAATGATTTCATATTAGTTAAAGTGACAATACCATTATCATAACCAAAAGCTAATATTTTCATTTCTTCTGAAAAATCTATTGTATTACAGGAATTTATTTTACCAGGGACTTGATGGGAAAATTCGAATAATAAAAGACCTTGCTCATCTGGGGAATCATCATCATGAATTTTTATTTTTCCATCCCAGGATGCTGATATAAATTTTTTACCTTCTGAATAATATGCCATTGCGGATACGTAATCATTATGTTTTCTAAAATATTTCATCTGAACTCCATTTAATATATTTATCAAAAGAACTCTCCCATCTACATCACCTATGAATAATTTTCTTTTTCTATAATCGAATTTAACACAAGAAATCTCACTTTTAGTAATATCTCTAAAAACTTGTTTTAATTGACCCTTTTCAGCATCCCAGATTTTAATGCAATCCATATGTGCCGTAACAAAAATATTAAAAACTTCATTATATAATACTGCAATACATAATTTCGAATCAGCCAAATTTTCCTCTTGGGATTCTTCATAATCAAAAAAATAAACTTTATCAGCACCTATAACAATTTTTTTTTTACTATCGAAAGTTACAGTAAATGCATGCGCTCGCCTATTAGTATTATTAGGTATACTAAAAGTTTGGACTAAGCCTAAATCACGTGAATCCCATACTTTAAAAATACCGCTTACATCACCAGTTATTATTTGATTGGTTCCTTTTAATATTCTCACACCTAATAAACTTTGAGAATGGCCTTGTAACATACCGACATGCTTACCTACTACTAAATCCCATACCATAACAAAATGTTCAGTTCCACAAGAGAATAACCAATTTCTATCCTCCATTGCGGCAAGTGATAGTACCCCCCTATGGTGGCCATATTTTGGGTCCTGGAGTTTATCTTTATTTTCGAAATTATGCAAATGCCATAAGGTTATTAAGCCTCTCATATCACATGCTGCAATTAATTTTTGTTTTTTGAGAATTAATATATCAGTGATCATTTCAAAATGGAGTCTTCGGAGTGATATTAAATCAATATTATTTTTTAATTTACCCATATCATTAAATTCTAAATTCTTATAAATATTAATCACTAAATCGAATCCACCTGTTATTAAATATTTCTGAGGCCTATACCATTTTAACGTCAATTGTATTTCCCTTGTAGGTATTTTATTGACTAATTGATATCCTTTGCTCGGATCCCAAAACATCAAACAATTATCACTACCACTGGTAACTACTAAATTCTGTCCATGTAAATATTCGGCAGCGATAACGCTGCCGTTGTGGCCAACGAAGTTGGCCACTATTGCCCCTGTTATATAATAATAAACTAATATTTTTTTACTCTCATTTTCTAATACTATTAAATGCTTTATTTGCTCAAAAAAATATATTTTATAAATTTCGTTGTCGTGTTTTTGCTTGTCTTTAATGGAGGTACTTAGATGATAATTACGTATTACATCAACGAAATTATTTTTTTGTTTCGATATTCCAGTTTCTACTATGAAATTACTGAATTCATCCCATTCTAATGTTTCATCACCGTTGACGTCTATTTGCTTAAAGGCATCGATTAATTTTTCAACATAATCTATTTTTTCTTTTTCGGTTGAAATATCAGCAAAATGAAGCATTATTCTAAGAAATTGGTCTAATGTTAAACCCATGCCCAATTTATTAAAAGCATCGTTGATTAAATTTAATTTATCTTTGTTTATATATGACATAATATCTATATCACTTGAAGGTTCAATTTCTTCGGCTTGAATTGGGGTTGTTATTTCCTGTTGTTGTTCTGTCATTATTTTATTTTAGATTTAATTATTTTTATTTTTAAAACTTTTATAAAAGTTTATGAAGTTAAAAAAATAAAATTTATAATTAAAAATTATAAAGTTTTATATTGGGGATTGGGGATTGGGGATTGGGGATTGGGGATTGGGGATTGGG